>Ga0316190_10000183_pt1 | contig 41387 bp, 28 predicted proteins | sample Eddworburrow2_MG_FD_204929 | JGI IMG/M metagenome (GOLD analysis project Ga0316190, IMG submission 204929) | Coastal sediment microbial communities from Maine, United States - Eddy worm burrow 2 | ecosystem: Environmental > Aquatic > Marine > Coastal > Sediment | place: USA: Maine | collected...
GTCTATCTCTCCAAACTGTTTATTACTAGATTGAGGGGAATCTTGCCGCCCCATTCAACATCCTGCAAGCAGGAATGGATCTTTTTTGAAGCAATTAGCCTAATCACCGGAAAACAACGCACCCAACGGCACTAATTGGAGTAATATTTAAATCATCTACATCATCAATTAGATAGGAAATCAGCATGGCTCATCGATTAGCACAGTTACCGATAGCGGCATCATTAATACTCTGCCTCTTTATCAGTCCCGCATCCGCAGGAGATAAAAAGCCAGCCTACGACCGTATAAATCTATCTGTCAGCGCCACTGATGAAATAGAAAATGACACACTGGTTGCACAGCTCTACGTCCAAAAAGATGGGCAAATTGCCAGCCAGCTGGCAAAGCAGACAAACCAGGATATTGAATGGGCTGTTCAACAAGCAAAACAGATACCCGGCATTACAGTGCAAACACTGGATTATCATACCAGCCCCACCTACCGCAAACAGTCACAGGATGGCTGGAGGGTTAGACAGTCACTGCGCCTGACAAGCCAGGACACACTGGCGATCAGTCAACTTATTGGTGAATTGCAACAGCGCCTGATGGTAGAAAACATCCGCTATAAAATTTCCCAAAAAAGGCGCGACACAGCAGAAAACAGGCTAATCACCCAAGCTATTAGCGCCTTTAAAGCACGAGCTAAACTCATTACCAAAGCATGGGAACGCACAAACTACCGGCTGGTACAGATGGAGATCAATACATCTGGCAGAGCTGTTCAGCCCATGTTCAGAGCACAAGCCACCATGGAAAGTAATGCTTTCAGTGCCCCCTCTATTGAGGCAGGCAAACAGACCGTTCAGATAACCGCCAGCGGAACCATTGAACTGCTTTAAGATTCTTTATGTCAGGTTTAACTCGCAAAGTGGGGTTCTATCAGTTCGCACCTGAGTTTGGTGCAGTATCTGCAAACCTATCCAAAATAGTTGCAGCATTAAGCGGGATTGATGCAGATATTATTGTCCTGCCAGAGCTGGCATTCACAGGCTATTACTTTCAGGATCGCGATGAGCTGGCAACACTGGCAGAAGACCCTACAGCCTCAGCCACCATATCAACTCTAGTACAACTATGCCGCGAAAATGATTTTCACCTGATAACAGGATTTGCTGAAAAGTCAGGCGATAAGATTTTTAACAGCGCCCTCTTGATCAATGGTGAAGGCATCCTTCAGACCTACCGCAAACTCCACCTCTTTAATACAGAGTCAGAATACTTTGATCCCGGTGACACGCCACTACAAGTCTGTGACATTAACGGCGTTAAAGTTGGATTGATGGTTTGCTACGACTGGGCTTTCCCTGAGGTCGCACGCACCCTGGCTCTTCAGGGTGCTGATCTAATCTGCCACCCCTCTAATCTGGTTTTACCCTGGTGCCAACAGGCCATGTTGACTCGTTGCATGGAGAATAGCGTCTTCGCCATCACTACTAATCGGATAGGTTCCGACATCCGCCCAAGAGGAACCCTCAACTTCACCGGCCAAAGCCAAATAGCCGGGCCAAAAGGGGTAGTGGTACATCAATCATCAACCACTGAAGAGGTGCTTTTTATAGCTGCCGTTGATCTGGCGGCTGCCAGAGACAAAAGTGTCACGCCACTCAGCGACCTATTCCATGACCGGCGCCCTGAATTTTATTCTCGCCTCAAAAACAAATAGCCTTACCACCAATCAATCCAGCCCCGGACCCATAATATAGTCCACCACCTCAAAGCCATGTTCCTCTAACGCTTCAGCTATATCATCCCACGTGTAATCAGGGTTCTCTTCCTCCACTCCCGCAATAAGGCCAGTGGTGTGACGGAAAGCCTCATGCCCATCATAATGCTCAGGAATCTTGATCAAACGGGTATGCTCAAGCGTTTTACTGGGTAACATTATGAGTTTTGCGGGCATCATTATTCCTCTTCAATCGTTCTAAATAAAACGGTAGTGGTTATTTAGTCACTGTTTATCAGCGTCATAAAGCATCAAAATTCCATTCTGCCAGACAAGCAGACACCCCCATTGTCACCAACAGTGCCCTCATCTCCTTTGAGGGATATCAAGTCACCCTGTTTTTCCTGCTTACAGATGGTCATAATTCACATGGATTCAATCACGGCCTCTATATCAACCCACCTTCATCAACTCTATAATCATGTAATGAAAACTTTTTGGCACAATAGTGATCTCTAAACTGTAAGAGTCCACATTTTTAAGATTTCAAACCATGCTTCGATCTATTGTTTTTGCATTATCTCTTTTGGGAATAATCAGCCCTACACTCCTGTATGCTACTGGTGCGCCAGTTGGAAGCATCGGCCAGGCTCGCACCAATAAGACACAAACCCCTCAACTACAGGAAGCTCCTCCCGGTGGTGACTTCACCCTGCACGCCAGCTCTGGCCCTGTAGCACTAGAGGATTTCCGAGGCAAAGTAGTCATGCTCTACTTTGGTTACACTACCTGTCCTGATATCTGCCCCTCTGCTCTCTCTTTTTTAACCCAGGCACTGAATGAGCTGAACAGTGAAGAGCTAAAAAAGGTGCAGGGCCTCTTTGTTAGCGTTGACCCAAAGCGCGATACACCTGAGAAACTGGCCACGTATGTCGACTATTTTCATCCCAACCTGATGGGTGTAACCGGAACAGCAGAAGAAGTAGCCGCAACCGCTAAGCTATACGGTGCTCAATATTATGAAGCAGTGCTTGAAGATTCCCCCATTGGATACACTGTCAACCACTCCTCCGTGACCTACCTGATCACATCAGACGGCGCACTGCGTTTTATCTTTCCACACGGAACACCACCTTCTGTCATGCTGAAAGCCATCCGCTATGTGTTGGCTGAGGACAAACAGCGAGAGGCTGGCCAGCCAAAACCCTAAACCGACATATTTGAGTCAAATGCTCACCTATAGTAATGTCCTACGCACTTTCTCACTAAATTTGAAGTAGACGTTATGAGTGAATGCGGTTGCGGTTCTGTTCCTATGCTCGGCCCTCTCAAGACCCCTGAAGAGGCGCTTGAACTCCTGTTATCCAACGTTAAACCCGTCACTGAAGTGGAGCAGATTCCAATTAGTGAAGCACTGGGACGCGTGCTGGCTGGCCCACTCTTCAGCCAGACCGATGTGCCACCCTGGGATAACAGCGCCATGGATGGATACGCAGTTAATACCGCTGATCTAACGCAAGAAAACACCACTCTGCCCATTTCACAGCGCATCCCTGCCGGTGTTGCCGGCGATCCATTACAGCCCGGCACAGCCGCACGCATCTTTACCGGCGCTCCCGTGCCGCCAGATGCCAATGCAGTAGTGATCCAAGAGGTGTGTGAGCAGCAGGGCGATCAGGTACTGATCAAGCAGGTGGTGCCATCCGGTGCCAATATCCGTCGTGCCGGTGAAGATAGTCTAAAAGGGCAGCAGATTCTTGAACCCGGCATCCGCCTTGGCCCGCAACATCTTGGGGCTGCTGCTTCAGTGGGCATTGCCGAAGTACCTGTCTACCGCAAACTCAAAGTGGCACTCTTTTCCAGTGGTGATGAACTGATCATGCCTGGTGGCGAGCTGGGGCCTGGCCAGATCTTCAACTCCAACCAGTTCACCCTGACCGGTTTACTGGAAACACTGGGTTGCGAAATCACCAACCTGGGCATTGTAGAAGATACCTTTGAGGCCACCTGCGATGCCTTGGCGCGCGGTGCTGAGCAGGCTGATCTGGTACTGGCCTCCGGCGGTGTCTCTGTCGGCGAAGAGGATCACGTCAAACCCGCCGTAGAAAAACTGGGCTCTCTGGATCTCTGGAAGATCGCCATCCGTCCTGGCAAACCGCTCGCTTTTGGCCACATCGGCGAGACTCCGTTTATCGGCGCACCCGGCAACCCAGTCTCCCTGTTTGTCACCTTCTGCCTATTTGCCCGCCCCTACATTCTGAGCAGCCAGGGAGTTACCGAGGGTGTCTTACCAACGCCCATCACCGCCACCACAGACTTTGACTGGAACAAACCCGACAAACGCCGTGAGTTTGCCCGCGCCCGGCTTGAACTGGATGAGAACGGCACTGCCCATGTTAGCCTGTTCAAAAGCCGCTCCTCAGGCATGCTCAGCTCTCTGACATGGGCCAATGGCCTGGCTGTCATCCCTGAACAGCAGACCCTAAACAAAGGTGAGAAGGTGCAATTTCTCCCTTTCAATGAGCTTTTATCATGATCAACATTCTCTATTTCGCCCGTTTGCGAGAGCAGCTGGAGACCGAATCAGAACAGCTGGAATTAACAGCAGAGATTGCCGACATCGCTTCACTGGCCAATCAGCTCCGCAGTCGGGGCGGCATCTGGGAAGAGGCATTTGGCGGCCCGACCATGATGTCTGCCGTTAATCAGGAGGTTGCCAACCCAACCACCAGCATCAAAGATGGCGATGAAGTGGCCTTCTTCCCTCCAGTTACAGGCGGCTGATTCAATATGAGCCGCATCTCCGTACAAACTGAACCCTTTGACATCACTGCTGTGCAGGATGAACTGCGTGCTGAAAGCCCAGCCATTGGCGCACTGGTCTCATTTGTCGGGCTCATGCGTGACATCAATGAAGGTGATACTGTCAGCACCATGACCCTGGAGCATTATCCCGGCATGACAGAGAAGGCATTAGAGGCGATTGTCGCCGAAGCCAATGATCGCTGGGATTTAATTGGCATCAGAGTGATTCATCGGGTTGGCGAGCTAAAGCCACAAGATCCTATCGTAATGGTTGCCGTCACCAGCAGTCATCGCGGTGAAGCCTTTCAGGCCTGTGAGTTTGTTATTGATTATCTTAAAAGCCGTGCACCCTTTTGGAAAAAAGAGAACACCCCAGAAGGCGAACGATGGGTAGATGCCCGTCATACCGATAAAACAGCAGAAGTACGCTGGTTAAAGTAACAGAATTAACATGCCACTCTCCTCCACATCTAACACACCACCTTCATCACCTAATAGAGTTCACCTCATGATACTTGAAGTCTTTCTGGAAACACTCAAAGATAGCCCTGAAACAATCGAATTTGACCAAACCATGGCGGTCATTGATGAGACCTATAAATTCACCCCAACTGCATTCCGTAATGGCGACCTAACCAATGAAGCAGGGCAAAACTCAGGCTCCTGCAAAATATATGCATTTGGGCAACTGCATGATTTGTCGGAAGAGGAAACTCTGGCCTGCTTTGGACACTACTACCGCGAAGATGTATTGCAACACCCAGATGGCACAGACCATCAAAACATTCGCAACTTCATGAAGACCGGCTGGACAGGCATAAAATTTAGCGGTGAGGCCCTGTCTCAATAAGGCTCAATTTACTGCCTGGACTGCGCCTTTATTGGTGCCCCAAAACAAAAACCAAATAGCAGCTCTCCAGTCAGGCAATGGAAGGAGCCATTCGCCTTTGAATCACCATATGAGTACTTTGCGCCATAAGCGGTTGTTCTAATCGTCTTGGTGGTACGAGCTTTGTATAATCGAGCTTGAAACTCCGCTAACACTCAAGCCGCAATCTATCTATGATCCCACCTGAATCATTTTCCGCTTCTTTATCAACCTTCACCCTCATTGCCCTAGCGGAGGTTGGTGATAAAAGCCAATTAGTGTGTATGACCCTGGCGGCTCGTCACCGTCATTGGCCTGTAATACTGGGCGCGACAACGGCATTTCTCATACTCAATGCCTTGGCAGTATTATTCGGTGCGGGTGTGGCGGCCTGGGTGCCCGAACGGTTGGCTGCTGGCATCGTGGCGACGCTATTCGGCATTTTTGGCATCCATGCCTTGCTCAGCCAGGATGATGGTGAGTTGGAGGATGTAATAGAGAGGCCGGGTCATGGAATTTTCTTCACTACCCTGCTGTTGATTCTGATAGCAGAATTTGGCGACAAAACACAGATCGCGGTAGCAGCCTTGTCAGGTAGTATGGCTCCATTGCCAGTATGGATAGGCGCAACCACTGCATTGATATTAGTCTCTGCACTTGGTGTTTGGGCTGGACGCACTGTATTGCAGCGGTTGCCACTTCATTGGTTGCACCGGATAAGTGGTGGGGTTTTCCTTGTGTTTGCCTTGATAGCGGCTTGGCGAGCAGTTGCCTAAGGTGACGCTAAGATCTCCCATTTTGCATCACTAGCGATACAACATCCGGTTTGGGTCGATCTTCTGAATCTGAATGCCTCCTATGTATGGAGGAGACATTTCAGGCAAGATCCTCTGGTTTCAATATTGGAAGGCCCCATGCCAGCATCGGCAATTGGTCGCAGCCTAAGTGTGGTTATTTAAATCCACCTAAAACTTGGCACGAAATACATATCCGCCATATCAGGCCATTTTTACCCACATACGCAGCTAATCACGATATGTAGGCGGACAGATCAAAGTGGGTGCCGCTATTGAAGCCCCCTTGGTTTTGCTGAGCAGATATGGCCTACTGACCAATCACTATTAGATATATATACTTCTTACTAATCAGTCCGGCCTATTTTCTCCATATAAGTACAACAAACCGCCCTTCGAGGGAAAAACAAAATGGTTTCCAAGAAACGCGTCCCGGCAAAAAAACAAACCGCCAAGAAGAAAACATCAACCAAGCGCAAGGTGGCTAAAAAGGCAACTACTGCTGCCAAAGGAGAAACCACCTCTCCCGCCTCTGAAACCAAAAAGAGCAATAGCTTTCCCATTGTCGGGGTTGGCGCTTCGGCCGGCGGTCTAGAGGCGTTTGAGAAATTCCTGAAACAGGTGCCCACCGACACCGGCATGGCCTTTGTACTGGTCCAACATCTGGACCCCGTCCACAAGAGCATCCTTGCCGAACTAGTCAAACGGGTCACGCCCATGGAGGTATTCGAGGTCACCAACGGTATGCAGGTGAAACCGAATTGCGCCTACATTATTCCACCGAACCGGGACATGGCTTTCCTGCACGGAAAATTGACGCTGATCGAGCCCACCGCGCCCCGCGGTTTACGTCTACCCATCGACTTCTTCCTCCGTAGCCTGGCCCAGGATCAGGAGGAGCGGGCCATCTGCGTCATACTCTCCGGCACCGGCAGCGATGGCACTCTGGGCCTGAAGGCGGTCAAGGAGGAGGGCGGCATGGTGATCGCCCAGGAGCCGAAAACAGCCAAATATGACGGCATGCCCAGGAGCGCCATCGCCAGCGGGCTGGTGGATTATGTGCTGCCGCCGGAGGAGATGGTAGCGCAGCTCCAAGTCTACACAAAATACGCCTTTGGCAAGCAGGCCAAACGGCTTCCCTCTCCATCGCAAAAAAAGAGCGATGAACTGAATAAAATCTACATCCTGCTGCGCAATCAGACCGGACACGATTTTTCCTATTACAAGCCCAATACCATCCTGCGGCGCATCGAGCGGCGTATGAACCTCAACCAGATCGGCCGCTTGAGTGATTACGTGCGCCACCTGCAGAACAACTCCCTGGAGATAGAGACGCTGTTCAAGGAGCTGCTTATCGGCGTCTCCAATTTCTTCCGTGACCCGCAGGCGTTTGAGGCGCTCAGAGAAAAGGTCATACCTGCCCTGTTCAAAGACAAACCGCTGGATGAGCCGGTGCGGGTATGGGTGACCGGTTGCGCCACCGGCGAAGAGGCCTACTCCATCGCCATGCTACTGCGTGAGCAGATGGATAGCATCGGCAAAGAGTACAAACTCCAGGTATTTGCCACAGACATCGATAGCAATGCCATAGAGTGCGCCCGCTCTGGGGTATATCCCGATAGCATTGCGGTGGATGTACCTCCACAATATCTAAGCCGCTTCTTCATCAAGCAGGAAAACACCTACCAGGTGAGCAAGGCGGTACGCGATTGCCTGGTCTTCTCTGAGCAGAACGTTATCAAGGATCCTCCGTTCTCACGCCTGGATCTGCTCTCCTGCCGCAACCTGCTGATCTACATGGAAGGTGAGCTGCAAAAACGCCTGTTGCCTCTGTTTCACTATGCCCTGCGCAAAGATGGATACATGTTTCTCGGCAGCTCGGAGACCATCGGCGAAGCAACCGACCTGTTTAAAATCATCGACCGTAAATGGAAGATCTTCCAATGCAAGGTCAGTACACTGCCCCATTCCGCAGGAATCAATCTCACCACGGCACCTTTCCCCCTGGACATGGACAACCGGAATAATATGGCGGGAGGGGTGGAGATCAGACCCATTAAACCCCTCAGCTCCCGTGAACTGACCGAGCATCTACTACTTGAAAAATACGCACCGGCCTGTGTTCTGGTCAGCGAGAAGGGCGAAGGGCTCTTCTTCTATGGCCAGACCGGCAAATATCTCCAGCCCCCCGCTGGTGACGCCAGTTGGAACATTGTGGGTCTGGCGCGGGAGGGCCTCCGGCTTGACCTGACCACCGCCCTGCGCAAGGTTGCCACCCACAAGAAACCGGTGCGCTTCGAGAACGTGGAGGTAAAGACCAGCGAGCATACCCAGGTCATCAATCTGGCCGTTACGCCGATGCCAGAGCAGCCCGGCCAGGGCGCTACCCTGATGGTGGCGTTTGAAGATGTCGTATCAAAGGAGACAGAGGAGCGTGCTGAGATCTCGGAACCCTCGGTAGCAGCCAACCAACGAGTCTCAGATCTGGAACGGGAATTGCGCTCCACCAAGGAGTACTTGCAGACCACCATCGAAGAGTTGGAAACCTCCAATGAGGAGCTCAAATCCACTAACGAAGAGCTGCAATCCTCCAACGAAGAACTACAAAGCACCAATGAAGAGCTGGAGACCTCCAAGGAGGAGTTGCAGTCGGTCAATGAAGAGCTGGTGACCGTAAATTCCGAGCATGAGGTAAAGCTCGATGAACTCTCCAAGTCCAATAATGACATGGCCAATCTGCTGGCCAGCACGGAGGTGGGCACCATCTTCCTGGATAACCAGCTGCGCATTCAACGTTTCACCCCTGCAGTTACCTGCGTGATTAACCTGATCCAGACGGATATCGGTCGGCCATTGAGTGACATCGCCATCAGCCTTGTCGATACAGACCTGGTCAGGGATGTAGAGATGGTTCTCGACACCCTGACACTCAAAGAGGCGGAGGTTGTTACCAAGAACGGGCACTGGTATTCGGTGCGCATTCGGCCCTACCGAACCACGGAAAACGTTATCGAGGGGGCAGTGGTGACCTTTGTTGATATCAATGTGCAGAAACAGGCCCAGGAGAAGCTCACTAAGCTCGAAGCTGAGCAACGCCAGAGGCTTGCCACGGTGATTATGGATTCCAACGACGCCATCACGCTACAGGATCTCGACGGCAATATCACCGCCTGGAACCGGGGTGCACAGAGGATGTACGGCTACACTGAGGCCGAGGCCCTGGCAATGAATATCCAGGATCTCGTACCCAAGAATAAGCGCCAGGAGACCCTCGACTTCATGAAGGTGATTGCTGGGGGCGAGTTGATCGAATCCATGAAGACCCAACGGCTGACCAAGGATGGCAAGATCTTGGACGTGTGGTTGACTATCACGGTGATCAAGGACCAGGCAGGAATGCCCCTGAACGTGGCTACTACCGAGCGTGATATTGGCAAACTCAAGCAGTTGCTGGGGGCAGGCCAATAAAAGAACCTAACCCCGGCTTAACAACCAACCGGAGTGGCATTGCCTAACGCTATCCATGGAGTTGACCTACACTGTATAAGGGTATAGCCAAGCAATCTGAGAATTGCCATAGAGGAAGCATGGATGAGTGAGTCTTATGATAAGAAGGTCTCTACACAACGCACCCAGGCGGAAGAACGCTTAGGCATCCTCAGTTCGGATCTTAAAATCAGCGAGAATCTCTCTCCCGAAGAGACCCGGTGCCTGATTCATGAACTCCAGGTGCATCAGATTGAGTTGGAGATGCAGAACGAAGAGTTGCACCGCGCCCATGAGGAGCTGGAGGCCGGACGGGATAGATACCTGGAACTCTATGATTTTTCCCCGGTGGGATATGTCACGGTAAGTGCCAAAGGCATCATTCAGTCCGCAAACCTCACTCTTACCATCATGCTGGGCATAGAGCGGCAAGCCCTGCAAGGGAAGCCGCTCTCCCATTTCGTCGCCAAGGAGGATAAAGACGAGTTATACCTACACTACCGTCAATTGTGCAAAACACAACAGTGCGGGTTATGTGAGCTTAGAATGACTCTAAATGGTGGCGAGGAGTTTCATGCCCGGCTGGAGACAATGCCCGTTACCGGCGATGATGGCGCACACACCGGCTACCGCATTACAATCTGCGACATAACTGCCCGCAAACAGGCGGAACAAGTGCTGGCGCAAACCAATATCGACCTGGAACACCGCGTCCTGGAACGAACCGAAACACTTCACCAAGCCAATGAAGCTTTAATACAGGAGGCTAAGAAAAGGTCCCAGGCGGAGCAGCGGCTGCAGCTGACGTCTCAGGTTTTCAAGAACACCGCTGAAGGGATCGTCATTACCGATCGGGCCAACCGAATCGTAGAGGTGAACGCCGCATTTACAAAAATCACCGGTTATACATTCGAGGAGGCACAAGGGCAGGATCCAGGATTCTTAAAATCAGGTCGCCACGACCGGGCATTCTATACTCGAATGTGGCAAGCCATTGACCGGGATGGTTACTGGCAGGGCGAAATTTGGGACCGCTGCAAGGACGGAGCGGTCTTCCCTAAATGGCTCACAATTAACACAGTACGGGATAATAAAGGTGAGCTGACCAACTACATCAGCATCTTTTCTGATATCAGCCGAGCCAAAGATACAGAACGTGAGTTGGAGAAACTGGCATTTTTCGATCCCCTTACCGGTTTGCCTAACCGTCTTCTCTTTCGGGATCGTCTGGAGCATGTGTTTGCCGAGGTTAAACGGAGTGAACGAAAAGTGGCGCTGTTGTTTCTTGATCTGGATCATTTCAAGAGAATCAACGATACCCTGGGGCACCCCATGGGCGATGCATTATTGAAAATCATCGCCCAGCGAATCCAATCCTGTCTGCGCAGTGTTGATACCGTGGCCCGCATGGGGGGTGACGAATTCACCATTATTCTCAGCGCGGTGGAGCATGCAGGCAAGGTTGCGCACATCGCGGAGAATATCCTTGCTGAATTGAAAAAACCTATTGAGCTTGGGGATAACACCCTCTTCGTTACCGGCTCCATTGGTATCGCAATCCACCCCGGCGACGGTGACACCGCGGACTCCCTGGTAAAAAATGCCGATACAGCCATGTTTCATGCCAAAGAGATCGGCCGCAACCGTTATTCCTTTTTCGAGCGGGAGATGGATCTTAAGGCGCAAAGCCGCATGGAACTGGAGAGCGGTTTAAGGGCAGCTTTGGAGAGTGATGGGTTTGCAGTGTACTACCAGCCAAAAATTGATATCCAACAGGGGCGAATCATCGGTGCCGAGGCACTGGTGCGCTGGATACATCCAGAGAAGGGAATGATCCAACCCGATGAGTTTATTCCTGTCGCGGAGGAGGCTCAGCTCATCCGGGAGCTTGGCGCCTGGGTTCTGAAAACTGCAGTTCGGGATACCGTTGAACAACTCCTCCCTTTGGCCGATGGGGCGCTGGCAATTGCCGTCAACCTATCAACGGATCAGATCGATGCTCAGCATCTAATCCCTCTGGTTCATTCCACACTGAATGAATCCGGCCTCCCTCCACATGCCTTGGAACTGGAAATCACAGAAAGCATCATGATGGGAAATGTTGAGGAAGCCATCGGTATTCTGGAGCAGTTGAGGGAGATGGGGGTGCGAATTTTGGTGGACGACTTTGGTACCGGCTACTCCTCCCTGAGCTATTTGAAGCGTTTCCCCATCCATACCCTGAAGATTGACCGCTCTTTCGTTCGAGATCTGCCAGAGGACAAAGATGATGCTGCACTCGTTACCGCTACCCTGGCTATGGCACACAGCCTCGGGCTGGAAGTGATCGCAGAAGGTGTAGAGACTGAGGCTCAGTCACGATTCCTGAAGCAACACCACTGTCATCAGCACCAAGGCTACCTATACAGCAGGCCTTTGCCACTCCATGAATTTGTGGATTTCATGACGACATATCAAGTACCAACCTGGATGGAGAATTAATACAGGTTATTGACCGGCATGGGATGCAACCGAAGCCAAGGCAAGCTATGGGGTATGCTGCTACTGGCTATGGAGTCAAAACGCAATCTGAGAAATGGCGCCAGAGAAGAGAGATATGAACAAATATGATGACAAAAAGGCCGCTGGGATACGTGCCCAAGCGGAAGTGCGCTTTGGCATCCGCAGTTCGGATCTTGAAATCAGCGGGGATCTCTCTCCCGAAGAGGCCCAGCATCTGATTTATGAGCTCCAGGTGCATCAGATTGAGCTGGAGATGCAGAACGAAGAGTTGCACCGCGCCCATGAGGAGCTTGAGGCCGGACGGGATAGATACCTGGAACTCTATGATTTTTCCCCGGTGGGATATGTCACGGTAAGTGCCAAAGGCATCATTCAGTCTGCAAACCTCACCCTTACCACCATGCTGGGCATAGAGCGGCAAGCCCTGCAAGGGAAACCGCTCTCCCGTTTCGTCGCCAAGGAGGATAAAGACGAGTTATATCTACACTACCGGCAGTTGCGCAAAACAGAGCAATGCGGGGTATGTGAGCTTAGAATGACGCCAAATGGTGGAGAGGAGTTTCATGCCCGGCTGGAGACAATGCCCATTACTGAACACGCCGGCTACCACATCACAATCAGCGACATAACCACCCGCTGGCAGATGGAGCAGGAACTGCGGCTGGCCAAGCAAGAGGCCGAGCACGCCAATGATGCCAAATCCCAATTTCTAGCCCGTATGAGCCATGAGCTACGTACACCTCTAAATGCCATTCTCGGTTTTGGGCAGCTGCTGCAACTTGATAACGATAATCTTAATGAAGAGCAGCAGGAAAGTATTGCGCATGTCTTAAGCGGGGGTATGCATCTGTTATACCTCGTCAACGAGGTGCTGGACATTGCCAAAATGGATGCTGGCGAAATGACATTATCCATCGAACCTGTCTCGTTGGCGGGTGCCTTAGGCAGTGCTTTAATGCTAATAAAGCCCCTGGCGGTTATGGAAGGAGTAACGATTCAAGGGGAATCGGTCAATGCTCCCTGGGTTTGTGCCGACGCCATTCGCTTGAAGCAGGTGCTGATCAACCTATTAAGCAATGCGGTTAAATACAACTGCGAGGGAGGAGAAGTTGCCATTAGCTTCTCCGAAGCACCGGAGGATCGAGTGCGCACCAGCATTACAGACACAGGAGCTGGCATCAAGGCCGAGGATCAGATTGGGGTATTTGAGCCCTTCCAACGCATAGAAGTCAGAGGACAAAATATTGAGGGAACCGGTATCGGTCTGACCATCACCAAAAAATTAATTGGGACTATGGGCGGAGCAATTGGTTTTGAAAGCGTATATGGCCAAGGCAGCACATTTTGGTTTGAGTTGCCCCGAGCACAACGGATTGAAACCGAGTTGGAAGATACTGCTTTAACCCAAGCAGTGGTGCCAACCGAAACAATAACTGGGAAAAAAATACTCTATGTGGAAGATAATCCTGCCAATCTGCAGCTGGTACAGCAGATTCTTAATCGGATGCCAGACAACAAGTTGTTATCTGCACCCAATGCAGAGCAGGGCATCACCATCGCAAGGGAAGAACAGCCGGATCTGATTCTTATAGACATCGGCCTACCGGGAATGGACGGTTTTGAGGCATTGAAGGTTTTGCTCAGTGATTCTAAAACGGCCGGTATTCCGGTAGTCGCAGTAAGTGCTCATGCGATGCAAGAGCAAATCGAAAAAGGTCTCCAGGCAGGCTTTGCTAATTATCTTACAAAGCCGATACAGGTTAATGATCTGGTAAACGTGGTCTCCGCTCTTTTGGAGAAACGTAGTATCTAAACGGCTGCTTTGTGGTTAACCAGTCATTTATGTTTATGGAACTAAGTTTAATCATTATGCATTTAGCCTGAAGTATCTCCCCAATAAAAAACGCCCCTGCAAAGTAGGGGCGTTTAGAAAAATATCAGTTCTTTTCACAGGGCTATTAAACTTCAACAGCATTTGGTTTTTCGATTAAGCCTCATCAAGAAAACCTAATCCATCACAATCGCCACAATCAACTTCATCACTCTGCATAACGCCAAGCCCACCACAGTGTATGCAGTCACCTATTGCTCCCACACCATGACAATCCGGACATTCAATACCGTCTTTGTTCTCTTCACCATCCGGTATAAAGCCGGTACCCTTGCAGCGTACACAGTTGCCAATATCACCACGGCCTAAACATCGCTTGCAGTCAATTTCAGATACAAATTGACCCCCGCCATAGTAGCGGGTGATTATTCCCATACCGCTGCAGTCAGGACAGCTTTCAGAGAATTTTTTGAATCGTGCTTCTCTCTTTTCACTCATTGGATATTACCTCTGTACTCATTATAACCAATGAAGGTTATGCATTAATCCTCACCCTGCTCCTTTCCACCCGCATCAGGGGCATGCTCAAGGATGCGATCCGCCATACGCGAAAAGGGGAGGCTCTGTAACCAGACCGTACCGGTGCCACTGAGGGTCGCCAGAAACATGCCTTCTCCACCAAAAACCATGGATTTAAGCCCGCCAGCCATTTCAATATCATATTCAACACCATTGGTGAACCCCACCAGGCAGCCGGTATCTACCCGCAGGGTTTCACCCTGCAGCTCCTTTTTGATAATGGTGCCACCCGCCTGAGCAAAGGCCATACCATCGCCTTCCAATTTTTGCAGGATAAAGCCTTCTCCGCCAAACAGGCCACTGCCCAGTTTTTTATTAAAGGTAATGCCAATCTTGGTACCCAGTGCAGCACAGAGAAAGGCATCTTTCTGACAGATAAATTCTCCGCCAATCTCGGCCATATTGAGCGCAATGATGTTGCCTGGGTAGGGTGCGGCAAAGCCCGCCTTGCGCTTCTGATTACCACCATTAGTGAAGTGAGTGGTAAAGGCAGATTCACCCGTCAACATGCGTTTACCCGCACCAAACATTTTGCCAAAAAGCCCCTGATCAGGGTCAGCGCCATCACCCATTTTGGTCTCAAACTCAATATCCTGCTCCATGTAAGTCATGCCACCTGCTTCTGCAACCACAGTTTCACCTGGGTCAAGCTCCACTTCGAGCAGCTGCATCTCATGACCAATAATTTTGTAGTCTATCTCATGACAGCGCATGGTAATTCTCCTGTTGATTTAGTAGTGGTAATCCTAAGTCATTTAATCCGGTTTACAAGCTCCAGGACAAACAAGATGGGTAGGCTTGGGGCTCTTTTTCTTTCGCAATCTCAATGCAGTCAGCGAACCACCCCAAAGGCAGCCAGTATCGATACTCCAAACATTATCCCCTGTGTGATAACCCAAAGTGGACCAGTGGCCAAATACAATGCGCTCACTGCGGCTGGCACGATGTGGATGCTCATACCAGGGTAGATAACCTTTCTCCTGGCTGCCAGGTACTCCCTTCTCTTTAAGGGCCAAGCGACCTTGTTTGTCACAATAGCGTAGCCGAGTCAGACAGTTGGTTATAAAGCGCAGCCGATCCATACCCTGTAGATCTGTAGACCAGAGACAGGGTTTATTGCCGTACATCTGTTGGCAAAAATCATGAAAACCTGGCCCCGCCAATACTTCATGCAGCTCTTGGGCAAGCGCCAGCGCCGTTGGAAGATCCCACTGTGGGGGCAGGCCACCATGCAGCATGCTGAAATTAAGCCGGGTATCGTGATACATCAGAGGGCATCTGCGCAGCCAGTCAATCAGCTCTTCCCGATCATCAGCAGCTAGAATGGCATCCAGCGTGTGCGCTTTATCTTTATGTTTTGAATTATCTTGGGAGATAGCCAGCAGGTGCAGATCATGATTGCCCAGAACAGTAACAGCTGCGCTGCCAAGCCCTTTAACAAAACGCAAGACCTCTAACGAATGAGGGCCGCGATTTACCAGATCACCAACAAACCAGAGGGTGTCATCTGTTGGATCAAATTTGATTTTATCCAGTAACCGCTGAAGATCGGCATAACAGCCTTGTACATCGCCGATGGCGTAAGTAGCCATATTGGTTGCCTGTGCCCGCATTCATTATTGTTATGGGTAGTATACGGTATACAGGCATAAATATACCCAATTCACATCCAGAAAATGATGGACGAAATTAAAACAGGCTATTGACCAACTAACTTAGCTTTTTATGTTAGGTCAATGCGTAAAACAGGCTCATTTGATACAAGATTAGCATGGCATAACAGAGCAATGCACCATACAGGATAGACCGCACCCTAATGCCAATGCTGATTCTGGCATTGTGGTATGCCATTAACATGATCATGCCAAGGCCCGTCAATAGCAGCTTGCACATGATAAATAGCTGGGGATCCTGCTGAATCAGCAGATCCATTACTGGGTTAATTTCACTGGCCCCTCTATCCAGCAGATGCAGAGTATTGATCGCATCCATAAGGCAGAGCAACATGAGTGATACCGCAACGGCCATGAACCGCCTTGGATAGAGGTCCAAATCTTCTACTGCTGCTTCCTCGCCATCACCCCTGCGCAGTTCACGCCGCCTACCCAGCAACCGGTAGTGGCTAAAAGGGGATATCTCTTGGGCGCGGCGATCCGCAATGCGTCTGCTCTGTTGCATGTTTTTATTGGCTCCTATCTCAGTACACCACCTGTCCTGTTATACGAAGTGGTGCGTCAATATAGTCAACAAAAGCCAAACTGGTCAATGCTGCACATGCAATAAAGGAAATAGATTCTTATTACTGATTAACCACCGCTGACTTATCAACTGCCACTCTCAGCAAATCATCAATTAAATCTGCTAATTTATTCAACGCCCCCCGGTTTTGCTCAACCACCCGGCGACCATTTTCACCAATACGGGAGCGCTCACTGGCATCACTCAGCCACGCCTCAACCACTGCCGCCAGCTCATCTGCCTGGCTCACCATAACTGCCGCATCTTCTTCCAACAGCAATTCACTGATAGCCATAAAATTGAAGTTATGCGGGCCAAAAACCACCGGCACTCCTAAAGCAGCTGGCTCCAACATATTATGCCCCCCATGCTTTATCAGGCTGCCACCCATAAATGCCACATCAGCACCCGCCAGAAACATGGGTAGCTCGCCCACAGTGTCTCCGAGAAACACTCCTGTTTCAGGGGTACAATTTGACTGGTCAGAACGGCGTACCACTTCAAATCCTGATTTTTTACACAACGCGGCAACGCTATCAAAACGCTCTGGATGCCTGGGCACCAACACCAATAAGGCTTGTGGCAGTTGCTGCTGAATCTGCTTATGAGCCTGCAGCACCTGTTCATCCTCACCCTCATGAGTACTGGCAGCAACCCAAACCGGCCGCTCATGCCCCCAAGTGCGGCGAATTACATCAGCCTGCTCATTCAAACTACGCGGTAACCGGGCATCGAATTTGATACTCCCCGTCACCACAATCCGATCTGGATGCACGCCAAGCTGCACAAAACGCTCGGCATCTGCCGGAGCCTGGGCTGCCACCCAGCCTATATCCCCAAAAGTCTGCCGGGTAAAATTTCCAAGGCGCGCATAACCTTTAGCCGAACGCTGGGATAGACGGGCATTTGCCAACAACGAGGGAATACCATGCTGCTTGCAGGTCGCCAGCAGGTTGGGCCAGATCTCCGTCTCCATTAATACCATAACCCGTGGTTTTGCACGTTTAATAAAACGTTTAATAATCAACGGAATATCATAAGGGGCATAGACATGAAAGAGCTCATCCCCAAACAGCTCTTTCACCCGTTGGGAACCCGTTGGTGTGGTAGTGGTAATAACGATGGCTTGCTCTGGATAGCGCTCCTGCAGCAATTTCACCAAAGGCACTGCTGCCTGCACCTCACCCACAGAAACCGCATGAATCCACAGCGTGTCAGCAGCACCGAAAGGGTCAAACAGACCAAAACGCTCTTTCAGGCGATCTCGATAGCCAGCCGCATTCCGACTACGCCAGAGCAGGCGCAACAGAACCAATGGCATCGCCATATACAGCAGAAAAGTATAAAAATGGCGCATTAAATCAGGTGAGGGGCATCTTTTGATGGGTCAGCTTATATTCTTAAGCAGTAGCATCTCTGCCCTGCTGGGATCGCTCATTATTGTAGACATCAGGCCTGACGTCCAGATCAACTTATAGCTGTTTGGGTATATTATTGAGTCTCCCTGCCAATAAAACCTTTACAGAATAGTTTTAATGGATGTGCTAACAGACTCCATTAGCTCAAGCCGACCACCTGGGTGTAGGTTTCAACCCGGATCTGCTGATACACTCAATCACTCCCCAAGAGGCTAACCAGCAGCGAGTAAATGACAGAGCAACACCCACAGACACACTCCTTTGGGATCTACAGAATCCAGAGACTGGCTGCTTTTCTTGGTGTAAAACAGATCTCATGGAGAGTGCCTTTTATATCGGCGTTGTTCAGCACAAAAAACATCAGCTTCATAGTGGGCTGGGGGAGAAAGAACAATACCGAGCAGGCTCGACATAATGCCCAACTACTTGGCAAGCGCTATCTCACACTCGAAGATGGCTTTTTACGCTCTATAGGATTAGGTGTCAGCAAGAGTCCTCCCCTCTCCATAGTAGTTGATGATCTGGGCATATATTACGATGCTACCCAGCCATCAAGGCTTGAAAACATCCTGAATGGTGATTATCAAAACATACCAGACCTACCCCCTTTTCAGTCGTTAAACAGTGCACTATCAACCACAGATCAGGATCCCTTGGATGATGACCAGCTGCTTTGCCGTGCAGCAACATGCATCGATCAAATCATCACCAACAAACTCTCCAAATATAACGATAGCCCGGAGCTAAGCCTAGGCCCCAAAAACAGATACAGGGTCTTAGTTGTCGATCAAACAGCAGGCGATCTCTCCATTCAATGCGGTCTGGCAAAAGCTGAAAGCTTCCAGGCTATGCTGCAGGCCGCTCTGGATGAACACCCCGAAGCAGAGATCATTGTCAAAATTCACCCTGATGTAATCGTCGGTAAAAAGCAGGGGCATCTTGCTACTTGCACTGATGTGGAGCGGGTACGTCTTGTCTCAGATAACATCAACCCAATCCATCTCTTACAACAGGTTGATGAGGTTTATGTTGTAACCTCTCAATTGGGTTTTGAGGCCTTGATGCTGGGTAAAGCTGTGACCTGCTTTGGCGCACCCTTTTATGCTGGCTGGGGGCTGACCAATGACCGCATAGAGCTACCCCGGCGAATTAGAAAACGCTCCATTCAACAGCTATTTGCAGCGGCTTACATCCTCTACGCCTGCTATGTGGACCCAGAAACCGATAGCCCATGCAAAATTGAGCGAGTTATTGCACACTTCGCGCTTCAGCGGCATTGGTTCAACAACAATTGCGGCACGCTCTACTGCATTGGATTTGGCATCTGGAAGCGCGGCTATGTACGGGGCTACCTGCGTTCACCGTGGAATCAAATAACGTTTGTCCGTTCTGCACAGCAGATCATCCATGACCAGCCTGGAGAAGATGCTCGACTGGTGGTCTGGGGCACCCGGGAAAACAGTGAAATCAGAGAGCTGGCCATCCGCCTCAATATACCTATCTGGCGTATGGAAGATGGCTTTTTACGATCCATCGGTCTGGGCTCAAACCTGACCGCCCCGGCATCCCTGGTGCTGGACAAGACAGGGGTCTATTTTGATCCCCACCAGCCCAGCGACCTTGAGACAATTCTGCAACAGGAGCAGTTCAGCGCAACCCTTCTCGACCGGGCAGAACATTTACGCAAGACCATTGTAGACACGGGGCTCAGCAAATATAACTTCAGCCAGAGCAAGCCCCTTGAACACTCTGCTGCCCCAGGCCAACGCATCATCCTTGTCCCTGGACAAGTGGAAGATGACGCCTCCATACGGCTGGGTTGTTTTGATATTAAAACCAATATTGATCTGCTTAAATCGGTAAGAGAGAACAACCCCAACGCCTACATCATCTATAAACCTCACCCCGATATATTGAGTGGCAACCGAAAAGGTGGCAGGAAGATTGATGCTCAAACATCAGCATATTGTGATCAGGTCATCACTGACGCCCCCATTGCAGCCTGTCTGGATTTAGCTGATGAAGTCCACACGATGACCTCACTGGTCGGCTTTGAGGCATTATTAAGAAAAAAAGAGGTTACAACCTATGGCATGCCCTTTTATGCAGGCTGGGGACTGACCAGAGACCGCCACACCACTGAGCGAAGAACAAGGAATTTAGAATTAAACCAGCTCATTGCGGGAACGCTCATCCTTTACCCCCGATACCTCAGTATTTCGACTGGTGAGTTCACTACGCCGGAATTCACCATTACTCAACTGAAGACCAAGTTAGAGGAGACTCAAGAGGTTCACATTTGCCCACCCTGGGTCACTCAGCAAACATCCAAGTTAAAACACTTTATCCAGGGTGTTCTATTCAGGTAGGGCGCTGTCCAGATGTGCATGCTGTAAACGGCTGGGCAACGGCGCATCATCCAGAATATGGCTATCCATCTCCATGCGCTTCACGCTCTCCTCAACCGCCAAAGCAATACCCTCAGGGGTGTAATAGTTCCCATTCACCAGCGCTGCATGCCGCAATACACGTACAAATGCCTTCAGCAGATCACTATCCGGCGGTTTGGGGTTATTCCAGAACTGCTCTAATTCTCCATCAGAGACCAACCCGGGAACACCAAAAACAGCCCGCCCCAACAGCGCTACAGGCAGGTTCTGTGTTAAAGCTGTCATACCAACCGTGCTGTTGATAGTCACCACACCGGCACAGTTTTCCAAGATAAGATCCAGATCACCACCGTCTATATAGAAGATACGCGACGAGACCCCATGCTTCCGGCCAAGCTTGCTGACCCGTCGTCGAAAGTTCGCCCAACCATTATCCAGCGGATGCCCCTTTACCAGCAGACTGCTATCCGCATCAGCATGCGCAGCAAAATTGGATATGACAAACTCAATGGCGGGTGCCAGGCGATTGAAGTCGGAGTGGATGCGTATCTGACTATCGCTATCCAGCTGTAGCGGGAAAAGAAAAAAGCGCTTGTGGTCTTGGATCAACCCATCAATCACGGCAACAGCCTGGCGGCGGCGCCAATGGATCATTGAGAGCCGTTTGGCCCAGGTCATATATTCAGCCCAGATGGGATAAGGGCGGTGGGTTTTAAAATGGGGATAACGACGGGTATAGAGGTAATTCATCCCCTGCCACTTAAAATCGTAGAGGACACGGCCCTTAAACCCTGCACCAACAGAAGCATCATCACAGGCAGGAAGTTTGGCCGCTTGGTTCAAATACCATTCCGGATCATCCGGCATCCTGGAGAAACCATTAATTCCAGCTTTTTCCAACGTCAGCCAATTTGGCCGAAGATAACCCTCCTCATAGACCCATGAGTCCAATTCCAGCTCAGCCACCACCTCACTGGCAATCAGATGAAAAGGGCGGCAATCATTGTGAAATATAAGATCAGTGACATCTTGTGCCTGGCAATAGTCGGTTAGAAAAGCCTTGAACTCATCAAACCGTCCGGCAAAGTCCACCGCCTTCCAATCCCCCCAGAAAGCGTAATCGCCACCACTGAAATTTATCTTTGAGAGGTCATGTCCCCGCTCATCCAGGGCCTTTGCCAACGCCATAAAAAAGGGGCTGGAATTACCTTGGATCAATAAAAAATGCCGCATCCAACAACCTCGAACAACAACAGAGAAAGAGCCAGTTATTATTTCCTGTAAACGCCTTTATACTGTGCGACTTACTTCCTGACCAACAGAGTCGATGCACAACCCACGCAACATTATCATAACCGGAGCAACCGGAGAAATTGGTACGGCGCTGGCCTTGGCCTACTCCCATCCCAACAATATTCTGGGATTAACTGGAAGAAACCGAGAGCGACTGGAGCAGCTGGCACACCAATGCCAACAAAAAGGTGCTGATGTGATAATTCAGGAGGCGGATATATCTGACTCCGAGTTACTCGGAAACTGGATAGTGGATTTTGACAAGCAGCACCCTGTAGATCTTGTGATCGCAAATGCCGGCATCACAAGCAATACAGCCCCTCATGGCGATCCTGAATCATGGGACACCATAAAGAGGGTATTTGATATCAACCTCTTTGGCGCACTGGGTACAGTTACCCCACTGGTTGAACCTATGCGAAAAAGAGGGCATGGACAGATCGCCATTATGAGCTCCCTTGGGGCCTATCGCGGCCTTCCGCTTACACCGGCCTATTGCGGCAGTAAAGCGGCAATAAAGGTCTACGGGGAAGCCTTGCGAGGCTTGGTGGCGACAGATGGCGTAGCCGTATCAGTAATCTGCCCCGGCTTTGTAAAATCAGCTATGAGCGATAACTTCCCAGGGCCAAAGCCTTTTATGATTTCACCACAAAAGGCTGCCAAAATTATCGTCAGCGGACTGTCTAAAAACAGGGGGCGGATATCCTTTCCATTCCCTCTTAACCTCGGAGTGTGGCTCCTTTCAATGTTTCCTTCAGTCGTCGCTGATTTTATTCTGACCAAACTAAAGTATGGCGCCCCGCCGCAGAGAAAATAGGAACAGTCCACTCCAAACCATTCGCAAATATGCTTGTCACTACTTTCTCAATTATTTTAGGCCTTATAGCATCCATACTGCTGGAGCATTATGTAAAGCCTCTGCCAACCTTTACAAGACGTCCACTTCCCACCTATCCGCTTCATGCCGCTACTTTTTGTGCGACCTTTCTGCTGTTTCTGTTGCTCACCAAGCGCCCCATATTTTCCGCCCTCGCAACACTCTGCTTCAACATCATCGTAATCGGAATAAACAATGCAAAATATAAGGCGCTCAGAGAACCAATGGTCTTCTCCGACTTCATCCTATTCTCTCAGGCAGTAAAACATCCCCGGCTCTATCTTCCCTTTCTTGGGCTGATTCCTGCTATCGCCACACCTGTCATTGCTGGCCTGATAATTTTTGTCTGTGTAAAACTTGAACCGCCACTCTTCAATTACACTGAGCTTACTGCAACCGGTATTGGCATGATCATAGCCGCCATCCTGATGGCGACCAGCTCCATTCTCTATTTTTCATTCAAAAGTACTCCGACACTTAAACCTACAGCAGATGTTATCAACTTCGGCTTGATTCCTAGCCTTGTCATCTATCTCACCCACTCACGACACCCTTCCGAGCAGAACGGTGTGACCTCTAAATTTCAAACCAGAATTCAGGCAACAGCAGAAGGCAACACAAGGCGACCTAATATCATTGCGGTTCAAAGCGAATCATTCTTCGATGCCCGCAAGCTACACCCCGCTATCCGGCCCTCCATACTCAGCAACTTTGACAGCTGCACTGCCAGCGCACTGTTAAGCGGAACACTTACAGTTCCCGCATGGGGGGCCAACACCATGCGCACAGAGTTCTCATTTTTGACCGGCATTGCTAATGAATCACTCCGATTTAATCAGTTTGATCCATACCAGGCCTTTGCTGGCAAACAACTACACTCCATTGCCAGCTACCTCAGTAATTTGGGCTACCGTTGCATCTGCATTCACCCGCATCCCATCACCTTTTTTAAAAGAGATCAGATCTTTCCCCAACTGGGTTTCCATGAATTTATTGATATCACCGCCTTTGATGAGAGCCAAAAGTCAGGCCCCTATATTGGTGACCTGGCAGTGGCAGATAAAATAGTGGAAGTTTTAAAAGCATCATCAGAGCCGCACTTTATTTTTGCCATCACCATGGAAAATCACGGCCCACTGCATCTTGAGCAGGTAAACCCGGATGACCACAAAGAGCTCTATACAACCCCTCCTCCAGAGGAGTTTCACGACCTCACCGTTTTTCTAAGACACCTAAGAAATGCAGACAGCATGATTGGTAAAATTACAACCACCCTTAAGAAAGATGATCCAACTGCCATTTTTGCTCTTTTTGGAGATCATGTGCCCAGCATGCCAAAGGTCTATGAGACCCTTAGCCATGAAGATGCCAAGACTGATTACTTTATCTGGAGCTCTCAAACCAAAGCAGAAAACAGAGAAGATTTGAGTGCTGAGTTTCTTGCAGAAAGGATATTGGAGACAGTGAATCAGTGAGCCATCAACAACAAACTATCACCCAAAAAATCTATTTGGAAGGCAAAGGCCTCCACACCGGACGCCACGCTAAACTGTGCATTCATCCAGCTAGTGACAATACAGGCATTCGCTTCCGTCGCATTGATCCTAAAGGTAAAAATACAGAGATTCCCGCACTCTGGACAGAGACCAAAGAGCTTCCACTCTGTACATGCATCGTGGGTAAAAATGGCATACAGGTGCGCACCATCGAACACCTGATGGCAGCCTTCTATGCCTGCCAGATCGACAATGCATTGGTTGAGATCCAGGGTGAAGAGCTGCCTATTTTTGATGGCAGTTCACATGTTTTTGTTGAGGCGCTGGATGCTGCAGGCGTCACACCCCAGGAGAGTACCAGGAGGGTCATACGTATTCTTAAAACCATTGAGATTCAGGAAAATGAACGCCGGATAAAGATTGAACCCGCAGATAGTTTCAGCATTGATCTCAGCATCTCTTTAGCTAAATTTGGTCCATTCAACTGGAGTGGCCCGGTAGACCCTGCAACATTCAAGCAGGAGATCACCTCAGCCAGAACCTTCGGCCGACTGAAAAACGGCCTGTTTGCCAAAATAGCCACCTGTTTTTGGAAAGATCCAGTATGTCTTGGCGCCGATAGAGGGAGCGCCTTGGTACTGGTCGGTAACAAAGTACTCAACAAAGGAGGTCTTAGGATGCCCGATGAGTTCATTCGGCATAGAGTGCTGGATGCCGTGGCCGACATGACACTCGCCGGTGCACCTCTGAAAGGAAAAATAACCGGCTCTAGTACCGCTCACCGGCTCAACCACGATCTGCTGCGCACTCTCTTTAGTGATGATGATGCCTGGTGCTGGGATTAAGATTAATCCCGGCGCAAAACGGATAAATAGTCACTAGGCGAGATCAATCGCCCGCCCTGCTGAATAAAGGAGCTCACCATGGCTGGACTTGGCCATGAGTCATATCCAGCATCGCCTTGCTGTACTGCTCCAGAATCATCCGTAGAGCGACTCCGCATCTGCTCAATTGCCATCAATGCCCCTTTCTTAAAGAGAGCCGCATAGTGATAAAACACCGATCGCCCTTCCATGACAGACAAAGCCTCCTGCTGCAGAATATTGCCCGTATCAAACTCCTGATCCAACAGATGAACAGTCACACCGACTTCAGACTCAGATCTAAGCAGAGCATAAAAAGCTGGATCAACGCCCCGGTAAGCAGGCAACAGCGAAGGGTGAATATTAAGGCAGCCCAACTCCGGCATCGTTAGTACCGGTTCATCGATCAATTGGTTGAAATAAGCTGAAAGCAGGATATCCGGCTTTAGATTACAGAGCCACCCCATGCTATCAGCACTGTTAATATTCTTTGTATTATGCACAGGAATAGCCTGCTGCTGAGCATAATAGTGAACCGGTTTAAGTCTGAAGAAAGGTTGCAGCAATACAAACAGATCTGTAAGGCAGAAGAGCTGGAAAGCATAGCGAAAGCCACAACGGCGAACCAACTCATACGCCCCCTTCAGCCATCCATATTTAGGGCTAAAGATTCTTGTAGAATTGATAATACCGATAACTTCAACATCATCAGCCTGTAGAAGCTCTTTTAAAACAACGCTGGAGTAGATACTGGAATAGGTGCAGAGAACAACCCGGCATCTACTCAAGCTAATAGCCCCAGTTTTTTCGACTCCTTGGCAAGAACGTCAACAGCATAACGGATCTGTTTTTCCGTATGGGTACTACTCATAAAGAAACGCAAACGGGCCATGCCCTCTTCCACAGCAGGATAGACAATAGGCTGAACATGCACACCGCGCTCAAGCAGCGCATTGGCCAGTTTCACCGCCTTGATCGAGCTGCTGGTCAGCGCGGGGATTACTGAATAGCCTTCGCTACAGCCTGTTTTAATACCCTTTTCTTTTGCCAAATCGAGAAACAGTTTGCCGCATTGTCTAAGCTGTGCAACCCGCTCTGGCTCAGCCTGCATAATCTTCAGCGCGGCCAAAGCTGCCGCCGCCAACGGTGGGGAAATACCCACACTATAAAGAAATCCTGGCGCTGCAAATTTTAGATGTTCAACCAGAGCGCTCTCTCCCGCTATATAGCCTCCACAACTCGCCAACGTCTTGCTCAGGGTGCCCATCCAAATATCCACATCACTACCGGGCACACCAAAGTGCTCTCCAATGCCCCGGCCACTCTTTCCAAGTACACCTTGAGAGTGGGCTTCATCCACCATTAGAAAACTTTTATGCCGTTTCTTGACCTCCACAAACTTATCCAGCTCAGGGAAGTCTCCATCCATGCTGTAAATGCCTTCGATGACAACCAGTACACGCTCAAATTCATTACGGCTTCTTGCAAGAATCTTATCAAGCGCCTGCCAATCGTTATGCGGGAAGGTCATGCGATGGGCGCCTGAGAGCTGGGTTCCCTGTATGACACTGTTGTGGATCAAGGCATCATGCAGGATCAAATCTTTAGGGCCGAACAGATACCCAATAGAGGTGACATTGGTGGCGTGTCCACTAACAAACACCACACAATCTTCAACACCATGAAACTCAGCGAGCGCCTGTTCTAACTCACGCTGAATCGCTCGTTCACCCGCAACAGGCCGACTAGCTGAAACAGAGGTGCCATACTGATCAATAGCCTCTTTTGCCGCCCCTGAAACATCAGGGTGCCCACACAAACCCAGATAGTTATAGCTGGCAAAATTGATTTGCTCGCGGCCATCAATAATGGTTTTGCCATTTGCTATCCCTTCATGAACCCGGAAAAAGGGGCTGGCAATTTTTAGATTATCCGCAGCCAGCTTATGCACCAACAACTGTTGATACGCAGGGAATTTATCAAAGCGGGTAAATTCATCAGGGACATCACTACTTGAGAAACTAAAACGGCTGCTTTTTTTTGCAGCCGCTGCATTACGGTCAGCACTTGCCGAGCGATTATTGAGCATTTGTTGGATCAGGTGCCCTTTGGCTTGAGCAGTAAGCCCAAACAGACGGCTTTTGGATTTGTTCATTGAACCAACCTTATATCGCCCTTATCTTTGGCAGTCAGGCCCTCTACCACTGTCTCAATCTCTTCGCTACTCAAGCTCTCCGCATGGCGTGACGCTACAGCCTCCACCCTGTCGAGATGCTGTTGATCGACTTCACCCTCCTCTCCCTCATCCGCTCTTAGGAGATTTGCTATACGCTCTGCTAGCCGTACAATAGTCGGGCCTTCCGTCAATGCCATAACCGGCAGTTTAATGCCAAAGCGCCCCTCAATGGCCATCACCAACTCCATCCCCATCAACGAATCCATACCCAGATCAAAGACAGAACGGTCCTGGGGCAGCTTATCATGAGGCAATCGCAGAATTTGCGCCACCTCTGAAACCAGCATATCTATAACCAGTGCCTGAACCTCTTCCACTGAAAGTCCGGCAATAAGCTGATGGATATCCTCTGCTCCCTCTACGCCTCCAGACTCTTCAAGCAGACGACGTAGCTCATCAAACTTTGGGGCACTTGCAGCAGGCATAAAACGCTGAATTGCACCCCAATCAAAATTCACAACCGCTCCCCCATGCCGATCACTGGCCAGCAGTTTTTCCAACATGACAAGAGCCTGATCCGAGCTCAATGAGACGCCACCCATACGCGACTGCAGTGCCTCTTTTACCGCTTCATTACGTTCAAGAAAACCTGCATCGGAGATCGGCCCCAGCGACAGCGCCAAAGCAGGCAGCCCAGATGACTGCCGGTAACCCGCCAATGATTCCAAATAGCTATTGGCAGCTACATAATTCGCCTGCCCCGGATTACCAAAATAGGTTGTAGCCGATGAGTAGAGGACAAAGAACTCCAGCAACAGATCCTTGCTCAATTGATGCAGGTTCCAGGCCCCAAGTAGCTTTGGAGCAAACACCTTGTGCATTTGCTCCGAATTCATATCTTTTATCAGGCTGTCATCAATTACTGCAGCTGCATGCACAATGCCAGCCAATGGTGGAAGCTCCTGCTTAATCTCCTTAAAGACTATTTCCATTTGAGCAAGATCACTGACATCTACCGATTTAACATGCACCTTAACATCACTGGCCTCCAGCCCGGCAATAACCTCAACGGCTTCATCTGTCATGCCACTGCGGCCAAGCAGCACTAATATTTTAGCACCCTTATCCGCTAGCCAGCTGGCCGTTTTCAAACCCAAGCCTCTTAAACCACCTGTCACCATGTAAGCAGCATTTGCAGAGAGGTTCAGTTCAGGCAACCTTGCTTCCTGTTGTTGGGCGGCTGGCATCTCACCATTAAAGGAGACAACCACCTTTCCGATTTGGCGGGACTGCTGCATATAACGAAAGGCATCGGCAACCCGGCTGGCGGGAAAGACCCGATGCGGCAGAGGACGTAGCGCCCCCTCCTCAAACAGCACCATCATCTCTTTGAAAAGTTGACTGGAGAGTGCGCTGCGCTCAACCATTAATTGATCTGCATCGATCCCAAAATAGGAGATATTGTTACGGAATGGTCTCAACGCAATCTTGTTATTCTCATAGAAATCCCGCTTCCCTAATTCCAGAAATCGCCCAAACGGTTTCAGTACCGAGAGATTCCTGGCAACCGCTTCTCCCGCCAGAGAATTGAGGACAATATCAACGCCCTCTCCACCCGTGATCTCCATAATCTCATCAGCAAACAGCAGGCTTCTGGAGTCCATGACATGATCAGCACCCAGCAGACGCACGAAATCACGCTTTTCATCAGAGCCTGCCGTTGCAAAAATCTCAGCACCCCGGTAACGGGCAAACTGAATGGCAGCAATGCCCACGCCACCTGCTGCGCCATGGATCAATACTTTCTCTCCAGGTTGCAGCTGAGCCAGATGGTGAAAGGCATAGTAGACGGTAAAAAAGGTCGTGGGGATGGTCGCAGCCTCTTCAAATGTCCAGTGAACAGGCTTGGGCATTGCTGCAGAGGCTTTGGTGATAACATGACTGCTAAAGCAGGAAGGCGCAAAACCGACGACCGGATCTCCAATCTGGAAATCTATGACCGCTGAACCCACACCAATTACTTCACCTGCCAGCTCCATGCCTAGCGATGGCCCTGAGAAACCATTCTCCACCGCTTCATCCGGAAGCAGACCCATGGCATACATAACATCCCGGAAGTTCAATCCTGCCGCACGCGGCTTTATCGCTATCTCATCAGGAGCCAGCTCGCCTGGCCTGAAGGAGTGCCATTGTAGATTTTTCAGAGGGCCTGGTGTTTCAAAATCCAGATGGACATCTCCAGACATCTCCCTTTCAGGCGAGCCACCTGGCTCATGAAGCTGGGACACTGGCTCCATTCTTAGTACATAACGAGAACGATCCGTAAGGGTAATCTCATTTTCCAGATCCGGCTCTGTCAGCTCAGTCAGCAGGGTATCCGCTATACCGGAAAGATCCTGCCCCATCTGGAGATCAATCAATCGGCAATCAAGCTCAGGATGCTCATTCATAATAACCCGGCCAAGCCCCCACAACGGGGCCTGTGATGGCGAAGGTCTACTCTCTGTTAGCTCCGGCACTGTTACCGCTCCAGCGGTAATCAACGAAACAGTGGGAGAAGATGGCAATACCACCTGCCCCAAAGCCTGGATCAGATGAACAATACTAAGGCAGCGTCTATTCTGGTGCTCCTGTAGATCAAATGGCTGTTGGGAATCATTCAGTGAGAGTCCCATCAGCTGGATGACATGATCACAGCTCAAAGATTGTGATTTAATGGCATCAAGGAGCGCCACAAAATGGTTCGGGGAGGCTGGGTCAACAGCGTAGTGATCAGGTGCCAACTCCTGGTAATCATCCCCTGTTTCAACAGTCACCACATTCTGGGAGTGGGCACGAAGCCAGGCATTCAGTTCTCGCCCCAAAGCCCAGGATGGTGCATCACGGTCAACCATAATCACCCAGGTTTGAGTCTTCCCCTGCACCTCTAAACCAGCTTTCAGCTGCGACGCTTCCGGGTTTTTTGCTGCTACCAGGTATGCCCCAACATCCATGCCCGCTTCCGGCTCAGTAAATAACCCGGCATCTTCAAACCCACTCTCCTGGAGGATTGACGCCCACTCATTAGGGCTCAATAGTCGCGAAACCGGATGTTCCGCATCCTGGCTTTGGCTCCACCAATCTATCTCAATTCCAGAGGTAATATCAGTGAAACGGTCTGTTTGCCGCTCCAATGCAAGCAGCAATCCACCCTTAACCAACAAGGATTTGATCACACCCAATGTAGCATTGGGGTTACTCTGACTATGAAGGCTGTTTGCCGCAATGATCAAATCAAAACTATAAGGTTTGATTTCCGCCTGGTTGGCACTATCAGCCAGCAGATCAACCTGATCCACCCGGAAAAAGGGATAGCCGGAAAACGCCACCTCAGCCTGAGCCAGGTTCCCCTCACTGGCGGCAGCTAATAGATAGTCGCACTGTCTAGAAGGTAACAACGGCAGCAGATGAGCTGTAAGTCCGCCCTGCTCCCCCTCGATTTCAAGTATCCGCAGTCGTCTCTCTTTAGGCCAGCCATCCACAATCTTTTGCAGCATTGAACTTGCAGCAGCATTAACCCCAGCATATGAAGGCGCACTCTCATAAAGATGCTCCAGCGTGCCGCCACCATTTGGCGGTGTGAGGATATCGGCAACCTGCACCTCTCCTTTCAGCAACGCAGGAAGGTTGCTACCGCACCGCCCCATCAAGACAAGCTCAGATAGGTAAGCGGGATGATCCCCCAGGATGGTCAGCCAAATATCCTCAACTGAAGGCAACTCGCCAACATCAAGCAAAGACCACACACCCTCATCACGCCGAACCAATCCATCCTCTTCAAGGATCGATAGCAGACGGGCTAAGAGAGGTCTATAGGCCCGAGCAATTCCTGCCTTCTTTATCAGAGAATCAACAGAGAAGACCCCCTGGCCGACACCCAACGCCTTAAATGTCTGATAGGCAAAGATGGCTGCCATAGCGTCAAACAGTGGCAATGCCTCCTGAAAATGATCCCTCCGCCTCAGGGTATCCTCATGCTCTTTGATCTCTTTTTCCGCACAGGCGATCAGCTCATCAATTAATGGCATTGACGCAGCATGCACACTATTCTGGCGAGGCTTTAATAAAGCCCGATATTCATAGATCTTTGGACACGCATCCTCTTTCGATAACACCACAGCCTTAAAGCGGCAGCCCTGAAGCTCAGCCAACGTATTACCCAATTCATCCAACAACTGAAAATCTGCCGCTACCGAGCGAGGACTTTTCCCCGTCACTCTCGCATGAAAATAAGAGACTTTGCCCGCTGGCCCATAAAATCGTAATCGCCCCACCCTCACTGGAATCAGCGCCCCTCTGGCTTTCTCTTCCAGCTCTTCTCTAAATATCCCAATCAACACCTGGAAACAGGCATCCAGGAATGCGGGATGGAGAATATGTTGATCTAGTCCACTACTGATCACCTGTGGTGTTTCAAGGCGCGCAAAGGCCCCCATCGTTTCAGGCCAAACTTCCGCAATACCCTGGAATGCAGGCCCATAAGAGAGGCCAATCTTCTGTGCCAAGACATAATGCTCATCTGCCAAAATCACAGCCGTCCCATCCGGGATAGCAGCGGAAATCTCTATTTTTTCAGGTTGCCGCCCCAAGGCCTCTCCGGCAAGTCGTCCGGCTGAATTTACAGTCCATGGATCATCACTTAAGCGGACACGGCTTTTTATTGTAAAGCGCCCATCTTCTGGATTGAGCGTAAAATGAACACTCTTTGACTGCTCACCATCAAGAAGAAGTGGTGCTCTAATCTCCAAATCCTCAACTTCATACGTTGGGATATCAAACCATGCCTTGGAGGCCGCCAAGGCCATCTCCACATAACCAGCAGCCGGCATAACCGCAACGCCACCCACCACATGATCAGCCAGATATTCAACCGAACTGGGATCAAGATGGCTCTCCCACAGAGGCTCTCCGGGCTTGAGTCGATACCCCAAAAGCGGATGCTCTTTTTTCCGGTTAACCAGGTCATAACCTTCATTGGTGAGCGGATACCAATGCCGCTTTCGTTGCCAAGGGTATGATGGCAGCTGTGCATATCGCCCTACAGCAGGAAACAGCGCATCCATATCCACTGGACACCCTAAAAGCAGGGTGGTGTAAAACGCCTCCAAAAGAGAGGCTGACTCATCCGTCTCTCGTTTCAAGGTGGGTACAGCTCTACCTTTTATCTCGGACTCCCTGAGACAGTCATTTAGGTAGCCCTGCATAATCGGATGTGGGCCAATCTCCAAAAAAATCTGAACCCCATCATCGATAAGGGTCTCAACAGCCTTACCAAACCGCACCGGCTTACGGATATTATCCCACCAATAGTCCGCCCCCAGCGCTGAGCCATCCAGCTCCGAACCTGTCACCGTCGAGATATAACGCATATGGCCCTGAACGGGAGAGAGCCCCTCTAATGACGCTATTAATCTCTCCCGGATAGGATCCATAAACCGGCTGTGGAATGCATACTGCAAATCCAGCAACTTGAAAAAGGTTCCTTGATCCTCAAAATAGTCTTTCAGCTCTTCCAAGGCGGCGAGTGAACCCGATAGCGTTACTGAGGTGGGGCTATTGATTGCTGCCACTTCCACCACATCATTAAACTCAAGTTCAGTCAGCAGGGCCTTCATCTTTTCGGCAGAAATGCCCACTGCTGCCATGCGCCCTGTTCCGCGTGTCAGGCTCTGAGCGCCACTGCGTTCACAAATAACCCTAACCGCCTGCTCTAGGGATAGAGCCCCTGCAGCCCATGCAGCAGTAATTTCACCCACGCTATGGCCAAAAGCTGCCTCAGCCTTTAGCCCCTTAGACCACAGGATGCGCATCAGACCCACTTGAAGAGCAAACAATGCAGGCTGCGCAACCTCAGTGAGATGCATGTTGGACTCTTCCTGATCCGCTAAAAACTCGCCAACCAGTGAGTAGTCCACATAAGGCTTCTGTAACGCCGCAACCTCTTCAACCGCCCTTTTGAACAGCGGCTCCCGCTCCATCAACTGCCGCCCCATTCCCAGCCACTGGGATCCATTGCCGGAAAAAACCAGGGCAACCTTGGCCGAGCCACTCAGCTTCTCCGCCCGAGCAGTTCCCGGTGGAAAGTCCCCCTGGCTAACCTCTTCCAGCAACTCAACAAGCTCATCTTTGTTACGCCCAAACAGAGCAAGCCTCTGATCCAGCTGTTGCCGACGAAAAGCAGCTGTATAGGCAAGATCGTAATAGTGAGGGGCATCAGCTTGGCTCATTTGATCCAAATAGGCATTCGCCAGCTTTTTCAATGCATCATCGCTTCGCGCAGAAAGGAGCAGAGGAGGAAATTCGCCATCCCCCAGACAAGGCTTATTTGCATGCACAGAAGGAGAATACTCCTCCAACAGCACATGGGCATTCGCCCCACCAAAACCAAAGGAGTTAACCCCCATCAGGAGTGGAACATCATCTTCTGGCACAGGGGTGTATTCAGTTACAACCTTAAGGTTCAACCCCTTAAAATCAATCTTAGGATTTGGTTTATTAAAGTGAATAGAGGGGGGGATCGCCCTATTTTTCAGGCAATGCACTACCTTAACCAACCCAGCCATACCGGAAGCCGTTTCAAGGTGTCCAAGATTACTTTTTACCGAGCCAATCGGAAGTGGGTTATCTTCTGCTCTTTCAGCACCAATGATCTTGCCAATGGCTGAGGTTTCAATCGGATCCCCCACCGCTGTTCCCGTGCCATGGGCTTCAAAATAGGCAATTCGATTAGGATCAACATCTCCCGCCTGGTAGATAGATCGCAGCAACGCCCCCTGCCCATCAGAGCTTGGCATTGATATCCCTTTGGTTCGACCATCACAATTCACACCAGAGGAGGTAATTACTGCATGAATAGGATCACCATCCGCCTCCGCCTGATCCAGTGGTTTTAGAAAGAGAACTGCGCTACCTTCGGAGCGGACATACCCATCTCCACTCTCATCAAAGCTTTTACAGCGCCCATTGGGGGAGAGCATAGAGGCTTTGGAAAACCCGACAAAGGCAAAGGGATGCAGCAGCATGTTCACCCCACCGGCAATAGCCATTGGGGCCTCGCCCTCCCAGATGCTCTTGCACGCCTGATGGAGTGCTACAAGAGAAGAGGAGCATGCAGTATCCAGCGACATGCTGGGACCATGCAGATCAAAGATATAGGAAATTCGATTAGAAGCGACGCTAGCGGTATTGCCAGTCATCGTATAAGCATCAGCCGAACTTAGGTCATCTATACGGCGATGAGCATAATCGCTACTTGCTATCCCCACATAGACAGCACACCCAGATCCAGCTAATTGTTCAGGAACCTGACCGCCATTTTCCAACGCCTCCCAAGTCAACTCCAGCAATAGACGCTGCTGTGGATCCATCTGTCGGGCTTCACGAGGCGAAATACCGAAAAACCCTGCATCAAACTCATCTATTCCGGGTATTACACCTGCTGACCAAGTATAACTTTTACCTGGTTCAGCACGCTTGGAATGATAGTAGGCACTCTTCGCCCAGCGACTTTCAGGAACCTCTGTTACAAGATCCTCCCCCTCTTTGAGTGCTTGCCAAAACCGGCCTGAATCTGAAACTCCTCCAGGAAAACGAAAAGCCATGCCAACAATCGCGATTTTCTTTCTATTTTTTGTCAAAGAGTCTTCCTATTGCAATCAGTTTGATACCCACCCAACTCTCTCAATCAACTGCGTATTTCACATATAGCCCCATACCTAACGAAGGCTCTGCCTAATAATACAGTTAAAAATAATATCTCTGCACTGAAGATAGCTCATATGACAATGAGCCGCTCAGCCAACAACGCTGTTAAATCATAATCACACGCCAAACGTGCAATATTTAATTTATGGCTAATGCCACCTTATAAGTAAATTTATTATGAGAATATCTCAAAATGAGCCATAAGACAGCCTATCTATTGGCACAAAGTAATACTACTAAATAATGAAAAGGTGGTAGCCTACCGGCTTCAGGGCAAGCATCATAATTACAACAGCAAACTTAATCATTTAAAAACATGCAGTTAAGCCAATATTGAAACTCAGTAAATTAGGCATTTGGTTGCAAGAAAGCTTTTATGAGCAACTTAACAGATAACGCTAAAACCTTTGCAAATAGCATTGAGGCAATGGCTGTCTTTAATGGAAAAAGACAAATTGAAGAGCATGGTTTACTTGCTCCAATCGCAATGCCCTTCCATCTCCCTACTCCAATTTATGGAGCCATGCTTGCCATTTGGCACTTGCGCCCCGTTTTGCAGCGGCGCTTCCCTCTACACAAAGGCAAACCAAAAGACTTCGTACGATTTCTAGCCTGGTGCGCCATTGAAGGCCGTCGTCAATATGTCATTTTACGATCAATACCAGAATGGGATGCTGCCATAGCACAACCTATTGCGCTTCCATTTCTCAAAAAAGACCGCTGGCCCAATGGCTTTTCCGTTGCAATGTTTCTCTACGGAGTCGCTCGCTACCGCTATTTTATAGCTCCCATGCTGAAGGATGCCAAAGCCCGGCATCACATTGCACGCAATTTTTGGCGCGGGGAACGCCACAAATCCATGCTTCCATCACCAAGCCCATGGCAAAGTAAATTTATGGAGCGCCAGTTTGGCACCACTGAGTCATTGATTGATGCCATCCGCCTTAGAGAAGACCGTAAAAAAAGCATCCCTCAGTTAGCTGAAGAGTTTAATCTGGCCGACCTTACCAAAGCTCTACACGAGCATACAGGCCAAGCTGTCCTGCTGACATCAAAACATTCATGGAATAAAAATGAAGGTAGTCAAAAAAACAGAACCGAAGAGGCTAAACTCACACCTGCTCAGCATAATTTTACATTCCAAAATGAATCTGACTCCGCACTGTTACCTACTGGGCTAAGCCAGTTTTATGTCCCTCTACCCATACCAGCACTACGGGAACTCGCCTGGATTGGCGAGCGATTCAAACGCACACCTTCTCAGTTCCAGCTAGCCAGCAAGACAGGACGCATACCAACCAACCAAAGACCACCATTACAATCGACCTCTCCCTTTGGCGTAAATCTATTTGGCTATGCCCAAGGTGAACTCGGCATCGGCGAAGACGTCCGGTTAGTTGCACTTTCACTACAGTCTCAAGGCATCCCCTTTTGCATTATCAATGTCAAACCAGGTGACAACGTTTCACAAAAAGACAGCAGCGTCGACCAATGGATCACAGATAAGCCTCGCTACGCCATAAACATCTTCTGTACCACTGGTATCGAGCACGTCCAATATGCTTGCAAGCAGGGGCTCCATGCATTCGAAGGTCGGTATAATATCGGTTTTTGGCCCTGGGAGCTGCCCGACTGGCCAGCAAGCTGTAGCCATGCATTCAGCATGGTAGATGAGATTTGGGGCATCAGCCATTACACAGCCAATGCATATCGAAGGGCACAACGCCCCATCTATGCGATGTCACTTCCTGTCACAATTGACAAAATCGCTCCAATAGGTCGTGAAGATTTCAGCTTACCCAAAGATGACTATCTTTTTGTCTTCTCATTCGATTTTAACTCTACGCTCATTCGCAAGAACCCAATAGCTGTTATTCATGCATTTCAACGTGCTTTTCCTAGCGCCAGAAAAGATAGCGTTGGCTTAGTCATCAAGGCAAGCCACGTCAACACGGGCAGTCAAGAATGGAAACGAGTAAAAGGCCTCTCCAATGCCGACCAGCGTATCCATATCATCGACACCACATTGCGGCGGCCTGAAGTATTAGCACTATATAAATGTTGCGACTGCTATGTATCACTACACCGTGCCGAGGGCTTTGGGCGGGGCCTTGCAGAAGCCTTAATGCTAGATCTACAGCTTATTGCTACAAATTTCTCTGGGAACCTCGACTTTTGCACAGAGGAGCGAGTTGGGCTGGTACGGTGTAAACGCCAGAATGTACGCAATCGGGAGTATTTTCACGCCGATGGTCAAAGCTGGGCTGACCCAGATATCGGCCATGCCGCAGAGCTAATGCAGAACATCCGTGCTAATCCGAGACCTGTAAAACCAAGAGCATTTGACTTTAGCCCAGCCACCATGGGTGCTCGGTATGCAAAACGCCTGTATGAAATAAAACAGCAACTTGATACAAAAAAAGCAGACCTATGCTGATGCCATTGTTCTAACCATCAATAGTGCATATAGCATCCGAGCCTAGACAGCTCAGTTTTTAGGGCTCCTCACCAGGGGGTTCCATATATTCACCAATATTAATTACCTCTTCTGGCTCTCCCTGAACAGCATTAGTCGCCCTTTCACTATCAACATCTATAAATGGCCCAATATGCTGTGGTGCCACTTCAGGCCCTGACTTCATTAGCGAAGGATCTGCATCGGGATCTATATACTCTCCGATATGCTGAATTTCCTCTTCAAGATCAGAATGGGATGTCAAAGAAGCCTCAGAATCTGGGTCAATAAACTCACCATGATTAATGGGAACAGCATCAGGCTCATACCCATTCGGTTCAGCATCGGGATCAAGCACCATATCTTCAGGTGGCAGCCCTGTTGGCAAACTACTTTCATCTAACGCCTCCTTTACTATAGGGAGCCGCTTAATTGTTTTAGTTTTCTTACTTCTTACATCATTTCTTAGAGAGCCCTCATGCCTGCTGACCCCCTTCATTTCAGGCGACTCTGCACGAGACGGAGTTACTGAAGCGTTAAAATCCGCTGAATCTACTGGGACAGTGCTTTGAACACTTTTTTCCTGCTGAAAAGCATAACCAGCAGCCAGCAATATAATAATCAATGCCAACCACCCTATGGTATTACCGTTTTGCATTACAATTAGACCTTGAAATATTTAACTTCGAATAACCACCGCCATTCACTGATGGCATGGATGCTATCTATGCTTGAGCTTTTCTATTTAATGCAGACTTATCAAGCCCATAAGGGCCTTAAAATCCCTCGGATCTCTTAGATAGCAGTCTATATCGCTAACTGCATTTGTAACAGCATTTGCCTATAAAAGCGTGAACCAACTCTCAGATTACACAGTAAACAGTTATCACCCATTTAAGCACAATAACTACTGAATAACATAAACCACGCCGCAAGGCTCTTGCGTAAAAGCTATCCAGACAACAAGGCAAAAAATCACAAAAATGCTATAGTCCACTTCTTAAAGATAACAACGACCATCAGTTGGAACAGAGCGATCCACAAAAAACATGACATCACAACTGGCCATCAAACAAGACAACGCATACATGAACATAGTGATAACCACAGGCTGTCCACATAGCGGCTGGGAGACCTCATTATCCACCTTGCAGCAGCTAGGGCTTAAAGAGATCGGAAACACCTTTACTGAATGGTGCAATGACCTATTCCAAGAGGCCGACATTACAAATCCGCTTCAACTCAATCAACCTCTTCAGCCCAATAACGCCCAAGCCAATAAAGCAACCAACCTACTGTCAGATAAAGCTGCCGGCCCTTTACTATGGGCAGACAGTAGAAATCTATGGCTTCTCGATTTCTGGGCTGCAACATTTCCACAAGCAAGTTTTCTACTGTTTTATACTCATCCAGAAAGCGCCTTAGCCTGCGCCCTCCAGCAAAAAGCAGACCCGGAGGAGTTCATTGAGGCCTGGCAAGCAACCAGCCTACAGCTATTACGCTTTCAGCGCCGCAATCGTCACCGCAGCCTGCTGCTTGATGCTGAGATGGCTGTCCAGCACCCGGAGGCATTGGTCAACGCCTGTCAACGCATTGGACTCACACTTCAACTAACAGACACGCCATCCTCTCCCACAACTACCACCTCTACACTGGAACGCCTACTGGCTGATCAACTCCTGCGTGATCAGCCAGCCATTCAAAATCTGCAAATGGAGCTAGAGGCAAGCACTCTCCCTCTGGGTGAGACAACAACCCATGAACCCCCACAGCCAATAGAGGCATACCACCACTACCAGCAATGGCAAGCACAACTTAAACAACTGACACATGCAAGAGATGAACAAACAAAGCTAGCAGCTGATCACCAGGTACAGCTCACTAAGGCCAAGCAGACTCAGGTAAAACTGGAGACAGCTAATAAAGAGGCAGAACAGGAAAATGAACTGCTATTGTTACAGCTACACCAGATACAAGAAGAGCTCGAAACATCTTTCCAGCAAAAGCAACAACTTCAAACACAGATTGAGCAGCTGAGCAAAGAGAAACAGAAGACTGCCAACAAAGAGGTCGAACAGGAAAACGAGCTGCTGCTGTTACAGTTGCATCAAGTTCAAGAAGAGCTAGAACACTATTTTCTGAAATACCAAGAACTAGAACAGAAATCTGAAAATAAACCGGCAACTGGAGAATCCAGCTCAACCAAGCCCCAGAAGGCAAACACCTCTACCAGCATCTTTTCAAAGCTATTCAGGCCTACGAGCAAAGCAAAAAAAAGGTTGCAAAAGCAGACTCATCTACTCAAAGAGTCGCGTCTTTTCGACAAAGCCTGGTATCTTGCTGAATATCCTGACGTAGCTCAAGCCGGTATTGACCCCATCAAACACTACCTACTCTATGGCACATCAGAAGGGCGCAATCCATCACGGGAATTCAATACCGCATATTATCTAGCCACCAATCCAGATGTTGCCACCACTGAAATCAACCCACTGATTCATTATATTCAGTATGGGCAAGAAGAAGGACGATCACCATCAAACCGCTGAGTCACGATATAAAACAGCCACCACGTAAAATCTATTCTGCCTATTGAAATGAAAGCATTTACAAACACAATTCAGGAGCGAGGAAAACAACAAGCAGCATCAGTAGTCATGCCATCGTTCAACCAGGCTTCTTTCATAGAACAGTCCGTACGTAGCGTATTGACCCAATCAGATGCGCTGTTAGAAGTAATCGTCATGGATGGTGGCTCCACCGACGGCACCCAAACCATTCTGAACCAGTTAGCACAAGAAACCCATGGCAAACTGCACTGGTATTCAGAAGCAGACCAGGGACCTGCACACGCAGTCAATAAAGCAATGGCCATGGCTCAGGGCGATATTATTGGCTGGCTTAATACCGATGATCTCTACATGCCAGGTGCATTAGAACGTGCTGTTCAGGCTCTAAATGAACACTCAGAATGGTTGATGGTTTACGGACACGGTCAGCACATCGATGAACACAATCAACCCATTGGCTATTATCCAACCCGCCAGCCCAACACCTCGCTCCAGGCATTCGCCGATGGCTGCTTTATCTGCCAGCCTACTGTATTTCTGCGCAAAGAAGTACTAAATCAGCACGGCGGGCTGGATGAAAACTTAAAAACCGCTTTTGACCTCGAATGGTGGCTACGTATCTTCAGCCAACATCACAACGCCATAGGGTTCATTGATGCGCTACAAGCCTGCTCCCGATTGCATAGTGACTGTATTACTCTGAATCAGCGGAAAACCGTCATCCGTGAAAGTATGCGGGTGCTGAGTCACTACTTAGGTTCCTGTCCCCTACACTGGTTCAAGACTTATGCCAATGAAGTACTGGCAAACTGCCCAGACGGGCAACAGGCCTGTGATCTCAACATGCATTTGAAAGAGTTCGCGCAAAATATCTCCGAGTATCTTTCGGATGCCGATAAGCAAGTCCTACACAACCTGTTAGAAACTGGCATAAACACCAAACCAATCGTCCCAGACGCGTATCAGGAAAAGAGGCCCAGCCCAACCAAACAGAAACCGAAGACAAGCTCGCTCATCCGTACCCTTGCAAAACCATTTAAATACATGAGCAAAGCACATAAAATAGAGAAGAAACAGGCACGTCTCCTAAAGGAGTCCGGCCTTTTTGATGAGGCTTGGTATCTTGCTAAATATCCTGACATAGCCAACGCAGATATTGACCCCATTACACACTACCTGCTCTATGGCGCATCAGAAGGGCGCAACCCATCTCCAAAATTTGATACTATATTTTACCTGGCCACTAATCCTGATATCACCATAGCTGAGATCAACCCACTGATTCATTACATCCA
>Ga0316190_10000185_pt1 | contig 41011 bp, 46 predicted proteins | sample Eddworburrow2_MG_FD_204929 | JGI IMG/M metagenome (GOLD analysis project Ga0316190, IMG submission 204929) | Coastal sediment microbial communities from Maine, United States - Eddy worm burrow 2 | ecosystem: Environmental > Aquatic > Marine > Coastal > Sediment | place: USA: Maine | collected...
AGCTCAGGGAGGGATGTGCCCAGAGAAACAACGGTCAGACCCACTATGAGTGAGGATATTCCCAGACCTCGCGCCAGAGACGCCGCCCCATTTACAAAGCGATCTGCCCCCATAACCAGACCGAAAATCCCGCCCACTATGGCCAGAACATAAAGTACCACCGGATCTGCTCACTCCCTTCCTTGCCCCCTCCCTTAACAGGTTTGGAGGTTCACGAAGACTGGCAGAATGCCCCGTGCTTTGCACGGGGATGAATGCGACGAAATAAGGGTTCAAGTGACTATTGGCCATCCGGAAACGGTTTGTTGTCGTTCTGAGCGGAGCGAAGAATCTCAAGCGTAGCGATGTACTAAGAGATTCTTCGTCGCTATGCTCCTCAGAATGACATACAAATGCCTGCCGGATGGATGTTACCTAATAAAGCGACACAGCTTTGGAGCAAGTATACTCTGAGCGGGCTATGTCCGCTTAGGTCGTACCTGCTTGAGAAGCTCCGACCTTTGGTCGGAGAGCTTCACTCTACAGGTCGCCCATGAGGGTTCACCGTAAGAACAGGAACTGGCGACTTTTTCACAATCCGGTTGGCGACGCTTCCAAAAAGAGCCCGTTCAATACCCTTTTTCCCATGGGTGCCAATTATTATTAGATCAATCCCTTCGAGCTCCACGTATTTCAAAATCTCTCCAGCGGGGTCTCCAAAGGCAACTTTAACCTTGCAAGAGTCAGTCATGAAGAAGGCTTCCATGAATTCTCGCAACTTTTCCTCGCCTCTCCTTGCAACTTCAGCTTCAATACTCTTAATGGTGGCATCAGGCAGATGGAGGCTGGCGAAGTGCTCGAAGACTCGGACCACGAACAGGAGATGAACTTCCGCTTCAAACTTCGTTGCCATCGCACTAACATAGGGAGCGATTTGAGGGGAAGCGTGGGACAGATCCATAGGAAATAAAATTTTATTAAAAAAATGCATGGCACACTTCTTCTAAGCTGTTTCAGAACACTTGGAGAAATTAACCGGTACCAGAAGCTTTATAATTTCCCGGCACGAGCCCAGCGTACATATATCTCCAAACTCGGCGATCTCGTCATAGTTTCTACTTTTCTCCAGTCTCAATACCGACAACTTCTTGCGGCACACATAAAACCGGGCAGGGGAGAAGACGTACTACCCTCTCAGCCGCACTGCCGAAGAAGATCTTGTCTATCTGGCCGTTTCCCACCCTGCCATGCCCACCCATGACAATCATATCTGTGCCAAGTGCTTGCGCCCTGAGGGCAATGGCCTGAAATGGAATGCCTACCGTTATAATCTTTTCGGCTACTAGCCCTTCCGAATCGTTGTTAGCCAAGAATCTCTCGAGATTTTTCTTCGCCTGCAAGCTTAGCTTCTTGCTGACCTCATCCTCTGACTCACCATTAAGTTCAGCAATCTTTTCAACGTGTCTCTTGTCCACAACGTGGAGCAAATAGATACTGGCGGAGAATCTTTTCGCAATTAATTTAGAATAGTTAAAAGCCGTCTCGGAACACCTGGAGAAGTCAACCGGCACTAGAAGCTTGTGTAATTTCATACTGCAATCCCCCTACTTTCTTTCGAAGTCCCCCTCTTTTTTCACGGCACGATCCATAGAGCGAACCCTGCGGCGCGGTGCAGCACCTTGGTGGTCACTCGCCCCAAAAAGAACTCGTGCACTTTGGAGAGCCCCCTCCGTCCCATAACGATGGTGCCGTAGTTCCCTTCCTTTGCTTCCTTGAGGATGTCACCTGCGCGGGTTCCGCTCTGAAATGTATATTTGCTGGAGATCCGGACTGCGTCCACCCCAGCCTTCTCAAGTCGCTTCCTGTAAGCAGCAAACATTTGCTGGACATCCCTCTCCAGCTCTTTTACTATCCTCATTTCTATCTCTGCGCCCCGGGGGGTAGAAATATCCAGGAAGTCCACTCTAAATTCTCGAACTACATTGAACAGTTTTACCTCGGCTCCGTTGGCAACGGCGAAGGTGCTGGCGTAATCCACCGCCTTGCGGGAATTATCAGAATCATCCACCGCAAGGAGCATCTTTTTGGAGTGGATATCGCCCCCAACCACCCACACAGGAGTATTTTCAACTCCCTGGACAATCTTGTAGGAAACAGAGCCGAGGAAAATGTCTTCCAGTTTGCTCAAGCCCCTCCTTCCCACCACAACCGCGTCATAGCCTCTGGAGCTTTCTGCAATGATGTCACGGGCAATGCCCACCCGTCGCTCCTGAATAATCACTCTCACATCATCTTCTCTGAAATTGGCTCCCAGCAGTAGACTCCTTGCTTCATCCAGAAAATCTTGGGCCGCCTTTTTCTCGGTTTTTTCCCACACAGTGTGCTTCGCCCGCATTTTCCTCTTGAAAAATTCGGCTTTTTCCAGATCCTCGAATGGTTCAGGCGCTGTGGTCATTACATACATCAGGTTTACCCTTAGGTCTGCCGGGGGAAGGTTCAGGGCTACATATCTCACCGCATTGAGTGAATGCGTTGACAGGTCCACGGCAATCAGAATCTTCTTGAAACTGCTCATATCTCGCTTCCTTGCTAGTAGGATGTTTGAGGTCAATCGTCAGCCTGATTCGATGACCTTGTCATTCAGGAATGCGCCTCTGGCGGACCCGCCTGCGGCGGGGAATCCAGGCTGGTCGGCTGACCAGAACCGCTTGCTTCGATCGCTTTTTGGATGGCCATTTTCAGTTCAGACAGATCGAATGATTTGACCACGTAATAATCTGCAGCAATAGACTTCTGGTCGTCTTTGTAAGTGTCGTAGGCAGTGCATAAAATAACCGGTAGGTCGTGATGTTTATTGCGGATCTCCTGGAGCAGGTCAAGGCCATCATAGTCGACGAGTCTGATGTCGAGAACCACTACCTCTGGCTGAAGACTATCGATGGTTTTCAGGAGCTCATGTCCCGTTGCTGTCGTCCAGACCTTATGGCCTTCATCTGCTAATTCCTCTGAGTAAAACCGGCGGATGTGCTCCTCATCATCCACCACCAGGATTCTTGCCATGATACTTCCTCCTCAAGCTAGGAAAATCGAGCCTTCCTAGCGCAGACAGTCCTTCTGAAAGAACCAATACATTGACTCTTTGCAATAAGAGAGAATGAAATATTCGTGCCACCTGTTGAAAATACCTATGTGATTGGAATCATTCCTTATTAGCCAAAGCTTAACTGTTGATGAAACCTGGTAGGACTTTACAGTCTGTAAAAAAACCTGACGGACAGGTACCTTTGTTTCTTGTGAATAACTCCTTCTATTTCAAACAATCTTCTCTGATTTCCTCTACTTAACCCAATTTCCACACACTCCCGCATCTTGGCACAGCAGTTGCTCTGTTTAGGAGAAACAAAATCTCGAGGAGGCCTGATGAAAGACTCATTTACGATCTTGATAGCGGATCGGAACCGACACATACGTGAGCTTCTCCGGCGTGAGTTTGAGGCAGATGGCTACCGGGTGCAATTAGCAAAGGATGGCAAGCAGTTATTGACGGTAATCAATAGTGCTAAGCCCCTGGAACTCTTGATTTTGGACCTTGAGATTCCTTACGTGAACGGGGCAGAGATAATTGAGCGGCTGAAGGATAGGGAACCTCCGGTGCCAGTGGTCATTCATACGTTCTTTTTGGGGGACGTTAAAAGCCCTGCCGTTGAAAAGGCGAGCGCTCTTGTAGAGAAGACGGGAGATAATATTGACCACTTGAGGTCGGTGGTCGAAGAGGTGCTACAGAAGTTTTATCCGCGTCAATTTGCACACCTAAAGGACATTAGTAAAGAATCCGGGCCCAAAGGATCCGGCTTTGGGCTGCCCCCTGAGGGGTAGAGTAGTTAAAAATATCAAATCCCAAGCACCAAATTACAAACAAATCTCAAATTCCAATACTCAATGACCAAAACAGGTTTGGAATTTGGAATTTTGGTCATTGTTATTTGTTTGATATTTGTGATTTGGGATTTCTATTCCTTCTCTACCGGCAAAGCCATTGAACTCTGACCCCCGCAAGGCGGGATCTTGGACTGTCCCTTCCGGGAGTCGACCTTTTCCCAAGACAAAAATATTGCTCTCCTTTGACTAATATTATGTGCTAATTTACGTATAACAATATGATAAAAGTTTCTTAGTAACGTATTTGAAACTGTTCAATATTTTTTTATTATAATAAATCAAATATTTACAGTGCCATCCCATAAATGGTTACCCCCAATGATTCTGGGAGAATTACCTTCCTGTTCTCTGGATTCCCGCCTACGCGGGAATGACGTAAGAATGTAAGTTGTTGTCATTCCTGCGAAAGCAGGAATCAAGATAAGACAGTGTTTATGAGTATGCTCAAGCTGAATTATTGAACAGTCTCTATTGAATTGTTGTTATCTGTCTCCGAGGCTACACCATGACAGATGAGGGGAAGTCAAAGGATCAATTAATCAAAGAATTGCTCGATTTGCGTCAACGAGTTGCTCAATTGGAGGCATCACAGGACCAACTCGAGGGTGCCAAGAAGACTCTACTGGCGAGCGAGGAACGGTTTCGTACCGTCTCTGACTTCACATATGACTGGGAGTACTGGATTGGCCCGGAGGGGAATTACCTCTATGTCTCGCCATCGTGCGAACGCATCACCGGATATCGTCCGGATGAGTTTCAAGAAGACCCTGGACTATTGAAGAGGATCACCCATTTTAACGACCAAACTGAGATTGAGAACCATATTGTCAAGGAGTCTGAGCGAGAAGAGGTGCGGTCCATCGACTTCCGCATAGTCACCCGGAACGGCGCTGAACGCTGGATCAGTCATCTTTGTCAGCCGGTGTATAGTCCCGATGGGCGTTATCTCGGCAGACGGGCAAGTAACCGTGATATTACCCAGCGCAAACGGGCAGAGCAGGCACTGCAAGAAGCTCGCGACGACTTAGAAAGACGAGTGCGGGAGCGAACCAGTGATCTTGGAATGCGAGTCAAGGAACTAAATTGCCTTTATGGCATTTCTGCTCTTGTAGACAGGCCGGGCATCTCAATCGAAGAGATAATTCAGGGCACAGTGGATTTAATTCCCCATGGTTGGCAGTATCCTGAAATAACTTCAGCACGAATAGTCTTCAAGGAGAAGGAGTTTAGATCTACTAACTTCGAGGAGGGCATCTGGAAGCAAACGGCTGATTTCATAGTGCATGGAAATCCAGCCGGTACCGTGGAAGTCCATTACCTGGATGAAAAACCAGAAGAAGACGAGGGACCATTTCTCAAGGAAGAGAGGGACTTCATCAACGCTGTTGCCTGGCGGTTGGGACACGCAATCGACCACAAAGGAGCCGACGAAGCACTGGTTCAGTTGGCCGCCATAGTAGAATCCTCCAATGATGCAATTATCGGCAAGACATTAGATGGCATTATTACCAGTTGGAACCCGGGAGCCGAAAAGATCTACGGCTATTCAGCGCAGGAGGCCATTGGTAGGCCAATCTCCGTAGTGGTCCCCCCTGAAATTCCTGACGATGAATCGCAAATTCTTGAAAGGATCAAAAGAGGAGATCGTGTTGACCGGTATGAGACTGTGCGGTTGAGAAAAGATGGCGAAAAGATCGATGTGTCCCTAACCATATCGCCAATCAAGGATGCAACCGGTAACATCATAGGTGCCTCAACCATTGCGCAAGACATTACCGAACACAAGCGCATGCAGCGAGCAATGAGGGACTCAGACAAACTGGTCACCGTAGGAAAACTCGCTGCCGGCGTGGCCCACAGTATCCGTAATCCGCTCACATCGGTGAAGATGAGGCTTTTCTCCATGGAGGGAACTGTCGGCTTGTCTGAGAGCGAACGAGAAGATCTGAAGGTGATTTCAGAGGAGATCCGCCATATTGATGGCATAGTTCGTAATTTCCTCGAGTACTCTCGCCCGCCCAGGCTGAGGATGCAAAAGGTCAGTCCCTCAGACGTGGTGGAAATGGCTCTCAATCTTCTCAAACAACGGTTAGACTCGTATGGTGTTGAGGTGAGACTGAGCCGTCAATCCTGGCTCCCAGAGATCTACGCAGACCCGGATCAGCTGAAAGAAGCCCTGGTCAACCTCCTGGTTAACTCTAGCGAAGCCATGGGATATGGGGGTTTGATTGCCATTCGTGAGGAAGAGGTAGTAGATGAGCCACGGGGCCGTAAAGTAGTTATCCGAGTGAGTGACAATGGCCCAGGGTTCCCGGAATCCATCCAAGATGATTTGTTCGAACCCTTTTTCACCACCAAGGAGGAGGGTACGGGGCTGGGTCTCACTATCGCTGCACGGATCATAGAAGAGCATGGTGGTAAACTGGAACTCAGCTCTCGGGAGGGAGAGGGGGCCCTATCCACCATCAGTCTTCCGGTAAGGGAGGAGGAACCTTGAACACGATTTTAGTCGTCGACGACGACCCTCAACTCCGACACAGCTTCAAGAAGATCCTGACTAAGGAAGGTCATACGGTTAAGACCGCTCCCACCGGCGAGCTGGGCCTGGAAATCGTCAGGGAAAGTGTGCCAGATTTGGTCATTATGGACGTGCGCTTGCCTGGCATGAATGGTCTAGAAGCTCTTCAGGCCATACACGAGATTGAATCCAAACTCCCCGTCATTGTTATGACAGCATTTGGCACCACTGAAACCGCCATCGAGGCCACCAAGCTAGGAGCCTTCGACTACGTGTTAAAGCCTTTCGAGATTCCTGACATATTAGCCTTAATCAAGCAGGCGTTCGAGGCAGGCCGATTTATGCGCTCTCGGGTGGAGATAGCAGCCATGCCCGAAAAAACCTCTACGGATGCCATAGTCGGCCAGAGCAATCCCATGCAGGAGATGTACAAGGCGATTGGCCGTGTGGCTCCAACCGATGCTACCGTATTGATCCGCGGTGAATCAGGCACCGGCAAGGAATTGGTAGCCCGCGCCATTTACCAGCACAGCCTTCGTGGAGATAAACCTTTTGTGGTGATCAACTGCGTCGCCATCCCTGACACCCTCCTGGAAAGCGAATTGTTCGGATACGAGAAGGGAGCTTTCACCGGCGCAGTGAGTCGTCGGGTGGGAAAGATCCAACAAGCCAACGGTGGCAGCGTCTTTCTGGATGAGATTGGTGATATGCCTCTTAGCATTCAGGCCAAGATCCTGCGCTTGCTCCAAGAAAAAAGCATCGAGCGCCTCGGTGGTAGCAAGCCCATTCCTGTGGACGTGCGCATTATAGCGGCCACCAATAGGGATCTCGAGGCAGCCCTCGCTGAGGGTCGCTTCCGGGAAGATCTTTACTATCGCCTCAAAGTGGTAACAATCTCACTCCCTCCTCTGCGCGAGCGGTTGGACGATATACCCCTGTTGGCTGAGTACTTTCTCTCTCGATTAACCAAAGAGATGCGGTTGGATAATCCAGGGATGACCGCAGAGGCCAAGACTCTGTTTAATGATTACAATTGGCCAGGAAACGTGCGAGAGTTGGCCAATACCATACAAAAAGCTCTGATCTTCAGTCGTGGCGGTCCCATCCGTAAGAAAGATATATCCCAAGCTATCCGTAATGAACGGGTGGAAAGGGCTGCAGACGAGGACACTTTAAATGAGGCGGTCTGTCAGTGGGTTCACCAATCCCTAAGCTCGGGGGCAAGGACAGATTTGTTTACCTCATTGACGAACCGTTTTGCCAAAATTCTCATCAGCGAGGCCCTTAACCTCACCGACGGCAACCGAACGCGGGCGGCCAAGCTCCTTGGTGTGTCGCGACCCACCCTCCTGGCCAAAATCGCAAAATACCACCTCAGAACAGAGACCTCAGTGAAAAGTGATGAATTCTGACGGTGGATTTATCTATTCACCCTCGATCCCGCTTTACCATTCTGTAAAGAATCCTGACAGCCCACCAATTTTGGCCTACCAATGTAATCCAGCTCTCATTTATTAATATTCTATAATATTAATGAGTTATTTTCTCACTCCCCATATCCTCTTTCTGGCACAGCCCTTGCCTTATCTTTTATTTGAACATGAGAAACCTGGTCCTCCCCCGAATAGCGGGATCTTCGATGGGCCAGTCCCAGATCGCGCCATGCGGGGGTCAAAATTCAATGGCTTTGCCTGAGGTTATATTGTGCAGCTTTCAGTCCAGCTTGGAGCGGGATTCATCCTCTTTTATATTTTGAATATCGAAACTGGGGACCCGCCCCAGGGAGGGGAGTCCGAAGGACAAATTGGGAACCCACCCGAAGGGTGGGAGTCCGCAGGACAATATCGAACAAGGAATTTTGAACAGCAGAAATTTTTCAAAGAAATAAGACAATGTTTTTCACTTCGATATTCTGCGGTTCCTTGTTCTGCGGTTCTGCTGTTCATATTCTCGACGACTTGATAGCAAATAGCAAAGGGAGCCACTGCGGTGAAAGCGGCGAGCCATACCGATGTCAACCAGCAAGCCGTGATTGAGTTGGCCCTCAATAGCCCGGAATTCTATCCCCATCCGGTGGGAAAAATTCAAATTGAGGAGACTCACATCTCCAAAGTCTTTCTCACCGGGGACATTGTCTACAAAGTAAAGAAACCAGTGAATCTAGGCTTTCTGGACTTTAGCACCTTGGAGAAACGACACCACTACTGCGAACAGGAAGTTCTGTTAAATCAGCGGCTCAGCCAAGATGTGTACCTGGATGTAGTGGCCATCACCCGGGAGCCTGGTAGATATGCTCTCAATGGCCCCGGTGAAACGGTGGAATACGCCGTGAAGATGCGCCAGCTTCCTCGTGAAAAAACCATGCTGGAGCTGTTGCGGCAAAGGAAGCTCGGCCCTGCCATGTTGCAGGAGCTTTTCCACGTTCTGTCTCACTTCTACGAAAGGACTCGGAAAGGGCCGGAGATTGACGCCATGGGTGGTCCGAAGATGATCCAGGTTAATACCGAAGAGGATTTCACCCAGACAGCACCTTTCGTGCCCAAGATCCTGGACCAGGGAAATTTCTTTAGAATGCACCAAGCTGTGCACGCGTTTCTCTGTGACCACGAGGAGTTATTTCAACGCCGCATTGAAACAGGGCGCATTTGCGACTGTCATGGTGATCTGCGGTTGGGTCACATATATTTTGTGGATGGCATTCAAATCATAGACTGCATCGAGTTTAACGACCGTTTTCGCTACGGTGATGTAGCCTCCGATCTTGCTTTTCTCGCCATGGATCTAGACTACCATGGGTTCCCAGATGTTGGCCATACACTGCTCACCGCCTATGCCCGGGCGGCCAGCGATCCGGAAGTCTTTCTACTCCTCGATTTTTACAAGTGTTACCGGGCTCACGTGCGCTGCAAGGTGGAATGTCTGCGGCAGGCCGCAGGGGATTTATCTGCCGAGAAGGCCAGACTCGCGGTGGTGAGAGCCCAGCGCTACTTCGAACTCACTTATAAATATGCCACCAGTTTCAGCCGTCGGACTCTCTGGGTTGTCTGTGGTTTGAGCGGCAGCGGCAAGAGTACCATTGCCACCGAACTGGCAAAACGAATGAGCGTGCGGATTCTCAACTCTGACATCATTCGCAAGAAATTTTTCGGCCTCAAGGTGGATCAGCGGGCGGTGGCAAGATTTGGTGAAGGTATTTACACGCAGGTTGCCACTGCCCAAACCTACGAGCGCATGCTGCTGGAGACGCGGCGGGAGTTGTTCATTGGTAATTCAGTGATTCTAGATGCCACCTTTGGCAGCCGCCAGCGTCGTGAGCTGTTCCGCTGTCTGGCCGAGGAAATGGGCGTTAATATGATCTTTGTGGAGTGTATCTGCCCGGATACAGTGCTACGCAAGAGGCTTTCCAAACGGAAGGACAAAAAGTCGGTTTCGGATGCTCGGATGCAGCATCTGGAAGCTCAGCGCCAAACATTCGAGGTCTTGAGTGAATTGGAGGGTAGTATTCACTTGCAAGTCAGAACAGACCAACCGCTCCAGCAAAGCCTTGAGCAGATTTCTTCGGCTGCGTATCTGCTGCGGAACGACCAAGCACAATCATCATAACCATTCACCTCAGAGATTATTTTTTCGCAATCCGTAAAAAATCCTGACAGTCACACCAATTTGGACCTCGGCTTTGATCTCGCATTTATTTCCTAATATTGCACGATATTAAATACTTAGCATCTCGTTTTTCCTGTCCTCTTTCTGGCACAACCTTTGCCTAATCTTCAATTAGCAGCGTGAAAAAAATGTCAAGAATTAGATCTCGATATCTGTTCAGGATGAAGAAAACAATTTTATTTTGTGCCTGGGGAGGGCACATAGAGAGCGAGAAGGAGGTGAATCGTATGGAACTGGTACCTTGGAGACTATTTAGGGAACCCACTACAAGGCGGAGGGAAATGGAAGATCTCTGGAAACGATTCTTCGCAGAAGTGGATTTTCCCAGACCTTTTGGGGAAGAGTGGCTGCCCGCGGTTGATATTTCAGAAACCAAGGACAAACTCGTCATCAAGGGAGAGATGCCGGGTTTGGATCCCGAAGACGTCGATGTCAGCATCTCGGCGGATGTTTTGACCATCAAAGGTGAGAAGAAAAAGGAAAAGGAGGAGAAAGACGAACACTACCATTGTGTGGAGACGTGCAGTGGTTCCTTCCAGCGCTCTTTCCGTCTGCCGCACAACGTGAAAACTGACAAGATTGAGGCAACCTTCGACAAAGGCGTCTTGAAGATAACGCTTCCCAAAACTGAGGAGGCCAAGAAGAAAGAAGTCAAGATCAAGGTGAAATGATCAAACTGCGGCCCCTCCCCGGGTCACAAACTTAGGAGCTTGATAATAGTAAAACGGTCAATTGCGAAAAAGGAGGTCGTGGAAATGGCTAGAGGAGATAGAACAGGGCCAAGAGGCCAGGGGCCTGGAAAGGGTAGAGGCATGGGGCGAGGTGGTGGTCGTCGCGGTGGAGGAGGTGGTTTTGGAGCAGGTCCTGGTGGAGACTGCATCTGCCCTAAATGTGGTGAAAAAGAACCTCACCAGTTGGGAAGCCCCTGCCTCGAGAAGAAATGCCCCAAGTGTGGGGAGGTTATGACACGAGAGTAGGTCTTGCTGTGTTGACAAGTGGCTCTCTGTGAGGCGCAGCAGGGTGCGCCCGAAAGAGACGTGGGACAAGTAGGGAGGTAAATAAGATGGAAAAGACGAGAGAAAAAATGGAATGTGCCCTGTGTGGCTACACGTCTTCGGGTAAATTCACCGGGGATATTTGTCCGGATTGCGGCTTGACGTACTGGAAGTGCCACAAGTGCGGCTACACTATCACCGCTGCAGTTCCCCCCGGCGTCTGTCCTGAATGCGGGGAAAAATGCGATTTCCTCAACATCACTTGTTACACCCCGGAATGTGGCGGTCCTGGCCATATCGACCCCAGACTGTAACGCTAGCACTCTGCATATTGAAGACCTGGTTATAGGAGACGACCATGCCTGAGTTGACCAAAATGATTGCCATACCGGTGGATGGTTCCGAAAATGCACTAAGATCCTTGGATTATCTAAACCTCATGTACGGCCCCGAGCACAATCTCGAGGTAAACCTTTTCTATGTGTTGCCCTCTTTGCCCTTGACTCTCACTGAAGACCCCACAATGGACCGTGCAATGGCAGACAAGTTGAAGATTATTAAAGCAAAGAACATCCGTATGGCCGAGCGTATCTTGGTGGAAGCCAAGGCTGCTCTGATCCATAAGGGTTTTTCTGAAGAGCGCATTACAACCTTCTACTTGAAAAAGAAAATGTCCGTAGCTCAGGAAATCTGCATCTGGGCAGAGGGAAAGCAAGCAGACACTGTACTAATAACCACCCGGGGGCGAAGCCGTTTAGAGGCCTTTTTCATGGGGGAGGTCGCAAGCAGAACTCTGGAACATTGCCGGGTGTGCCCAGTGTGGATTGTGGAAGGTACGGTCAAGTCTAAAAGTGTTCTTATCGGCCTGGACGGTTCAAATTACGCTCTGGGGGCGGTGGATCATGCCGGGTTCATGCTTTCCGGGACTGACTGCCACATAACCCTCTTTCACACCATGAGGCACCTAAGACGCTTTATTCCTCTGGAGGTCATTGAAGAGGCTCCGGAATTGGAGGAGCTTTGGAAGCACAAGGCCGGACAGCGAATTGCTCCACACATGAAAGAGGCGAAAGAGATGCTTCTAGAGGCGGGAATCACAGAGACTCAGATTACCACCAAAGTGGTGGACGGCAGCCGCAGCCCGGCCAAAGACATTCTCGATGAGGCGAGAGGCAACGGCTACGGAACCATTGTCCTTGGCCGACATGGTACTTCAATGGTTAAAGAGTTTTTCATGGGGAGTGTGGTAAGAAAGGTGCTGGACAACTGTCACGGTCTCGCTGTTTGGGTGGTCCATTAACAGATACAACAACCTTGCATTACAGAGCTCCGTGACAAATTTAGAAATGGTCAACGATTACAGAATCCCCAAGGGAGGATGACATGGTCGAAATCAAGCGTATTTTGTATCCCATCGATTTCTCTGAATGCTCCTACCAGGTGCTGCCCTACGTTCTTAACGTGGCGGAGAAGTATGACGCCGAAATCTATTTGCTTTACGTGCTAGACGACCTCCGCCAGTTTGCCGGAATGCATGTACCCCACACCTCCATCTCCAATTTTGTCGAGCAGGCCATGGTTGAGAGCGAGAAGATGCTGGACAAGATCTGCGACGAGCACCTGCAGAGTTGCCCCAATTTCCAGCGTAGGCTGGTAATGGGTGATCCGCGCCTCGAGATCCTAAAGATGGTGGAGAGCGAAAAGATCGACCTGGTTATCATTGGGAGCCACAGCCGCAGGGGCCTTGAACGTATCATCTTCGGCAGTGTGGCGGAGTATGTGGTCAAGAATGCCTCCGTGCCTGTTTTAACCGTAAAACCAACAGAATGAGGGAGCCGCGCTAGCTGGCTCCTCTGCTGGCAGTTTGAAATTGATGAACGGTATCCCTCAAGCTGCTTGAAGGCATTGTCCCATTCAAGACAAATGGCCTCGTTCCTCTTTTTAAGGCTTAGAAAGAAATCAGAGAGGTTTACATGTATCGCATTCGTTATCACGGTCGCGGCGGACAGGGCATGAAAACCGCAAGCCGTATTTTGGGAACAGCCTTCTTTCTGGAGGGCTTCGAAGTCCAGGATGCGCCCCGCTATGGTGCAGAGCGTCGGGGTGCGCCGATATTTGCTTATGTACGCGCCTCCCGTAAGCCAATTAACGAACGCGGGATCATTCGTCGCCCCGATTTGGTTGTGGTTGCGGATGACACCCTCGTTTCAATACCCGCTGCTGGTGTATTATCCGGGCTCAAGGAATGGACCATTCTGCTCATCAGTACCACTGAAACACCCGATGTCTGGAAAAAGAGACTCAATTTCGCCGGGCAGGTCCTCAAGTTGCCTGAGGTCGCAGAGGTGGAGGACCTTCTCGCACTTCGCTTTGTAGGCTCTGCCTGTACCGGCGCTGCTGCACGCCTCGTGGGTGTGATATCAAGAGACTCATTGGAGGAGGCCGTCCGAGAGGAACTCACGTACCTAGGAGAAGGAGTCATCCAAAAAAATTTGGATAAAGCTCTGGAGGCGTATGATCTCATGGGGGACCATGCCGCAGCCGTGAGAGAAGCAGGAGAGATCCCGGCAGATGGTTACGAGAAGCCCGAATGGGTCGAGCTTCCTTTTGAAGAGGCGCGGATTTCTGCTCCGGCCATTCATGGTGCGGCTACCAGTGTGGAGGTGAAGACAGGCTTGTGGCGAACCATGCGCCCTGTCATTGACTACGGCCCGTGCAATCGATGTTGGTGGGTGTGCAGCACTTTTTGTCCGGATAGTGCCATAAGTGTGGATGAACAAGGCACTCCACATATCGACTACGAGCACTGTAAGGGCTGCATGATCTGCGTGGCGCAATGTCCGTCTCATGCAATCCAGACCATACCGGAGCATCAAGCGGAGATAGCAGGAGGCCAATCATGAAACGGGCGTTGTTGACAGGTAATAAAGCGGCAGCTTGGGGAGCGCGTCTCGCCAACGTGGACTATGTGCCCGCTTTTCCAATAACACCCCAAACGGAGATTATCGAAACCATTGCCAATTGGATTGACCAAGATGAGATGGACTGCCGTATGGTCACACTGGAATCAGAGCATTCCATGCTTACTGCCGCCGGTGCGGCCGCGGCCACGGGCGTGCGGGTGTTCTCCGCAACCTCCAGCCAGGGATTGCTTTATGCAATGGAGATGCTCTACACGGTCGCGGGCTGGCGAGCACCCTTCGTCCTGGTGAATGTTTCGCGCGGCCTGGCTGCTCCCATCACCTTGGGACCGGATCACAATGACGTTCTGGCAGCGCGTGACAGTGGTTTTCTGCAGATTCACTGCTCAACCTGCCAGGAAGTGCTGGATAGCACGCTCATCGCCTATCGTTTGGCAGAGGACGAACGCGTGCGATTGCCGGTCATCGTGAACATGGACGGTTTCTATCTTTCTTTTACTCGTGAGCCGGTCCAGATCCCTGACACCAAAATTGTAAATCAGTTTGTTGGTGAGTTCGATCCAGAGAACATTCGTTTCAGTGCAAGCGCTCCGGTCAGCCAGGCTGTTGCAGTCCTTGGTGGCACACCTTATTCCTATTTCCGCTACGAGACCCACTTAGCGGCTTTGAACGGTCTTGCGGTCTACGATAAAATAACTGAGGAATTCGCCAACACGTTTGGAAGAAGACACGACGCGGTAGAAGCCTATCGAACCGAAGATGCAGAACTCGTTTTTGTGATGATGGGCTCCTTTGCTACCAAGGCTATAGACGCCGTGGATGGGCTGCGAGAGGCAGGATGGGCGGTAGGTGTGCTGCGGCCGCGGTTGTTGAGACCGTTTCCGGCAGATCACTTCCGCCGGGCATTGGCGGGAAAACGGGGTGTTGCCGTGATCGATCAGAATCTGTCCATGGGCAAGGGCGGAGTGCTCCATACGGAGCTTGCCTCAGCACTCTACGCAAGCACCGAGTGTTCTCCTGTTTTGGTCAGCTTCATCGGAGGACTTGGCGGTCGCGATATTAGCCTCGAGGAATTTTACGAGATGGCATCGGTAGCTCGCAAGGCGATTGAAGAAGGTTGTGCGCCCCCTCCCAGATTGCTTTATACTAGGGAGGAACTCAGGGAGGTAAGGAAGCTGCAGGCAATAGCTAATGTTGAACGAGAAGAGTTAGGGCAAAAAAAGTGAGCGAAACAAGATTTCAACGAAAAAAGGATCTTCCCTCCACCCATTTGTTAGGGACGGGAACGCCGATGTGTGCCGGTTGCGGAGGGCTGGAGGCGATTCACCAGATCTATGATATCCTGGGAGAGAAGACCGTATTCATTAATGCCGCAGGATGTATGACCATGCTTTCGGTTTATCCCTTCACACCCTTCAGAGGTTCATGGCTCTACACGGCAATGGCCTCAGCACCCGCTGGTGCCCAGGGAGTTCGAGATGGACTGGACGTGCTCCTTCACAAACAAAGAATAGAATCCGAAGAGGACTTACAAGTAGTGGTTCTGACCGGAGACGGCTCTGCCTACGGCATGGGGCTTTCCGCCACATCAAGCGCCATCGAGCGAGGCCTGGATTTTCTGTATATCTGCTACGACAATGAAGGGTACGGCAACACAGGCCAGCAGTACTCGGCGGCGACACCCCACGGAGCCAGGACCGCTACCAGCAAAGGCCCCGGGGGATTTCCAGGTTATAAGAAAGACCTATTTGCAATCTGGGCAGCTCACCGTCCGGCTTACGTGGCCACGGTAGTCGGGGCCGAACCTTTGGACCTGGCCCGCAAAATCGAGAAGGCCAAATCCTTGAAAGGACCCCGGCTGATTATGGCACTCTCTCCCTGCCCCACGGGTTGGCACTATGACCCTGGGGAGTCGGTGGAAATTGGCAAACTAGCAGTTAGAACAGGGTGTTGGCCTCTGAAGGAGTATGTTGACGGCAAGGTGGTGCACACCAAGGTCCCACACCAGCGGCTGCCGGTGGAGGAATATTTGAAAAGACAGGGGCGCTTCAGTCACATGTTCCAGCCAGAACGTAACGAAGTGCTTTTGCAGGAGATCCAGGCCAAAGTCGACGGCTATTGGGAGGGGGTCATTTGACCGTATCTGACGCCGTGGCCCAGAAACCCAAATCCCCAGCAGGTTTTTCCCATTGAGCAACCGCGAAAGCTCCTGTCTCAAGTGCCTTCGGATGATGTACGCCCAAAGACTCATACCCTTCTCCGTGCTTTTTACGGCCTCGTTCGTCCAGGATGGGTACAGCATGCCTCCTGTGCTTTCCTATAGCATCAGGGATTCTGTGCTCATCAAGGTTTTCAATCTTGTCTTCGGCTTGGCGGTGGAAGGAGCTCTTTATGCTCTGGGGCTGTAAAAGAATGTTACCGAACACGGATGGAGCGTGCATAAAGGAATGAGGTAAGTCAAATGGAACAGAGAGAAAGAGAAATCACGAGGGAGATAAGGATGGTTGAGATCAAACGCATTTTGTATCCCACCGATCTTTTGGGATACTCCTACCACGTGTTGCCCTACGTCCTTTTGATGTCGGAGAAACATGATGCCGAAGTTTACCTGCTCTATGTTGCTCGAGACTTACACCACTACACCGGGTTCCAAGTTCCGCACACGTCCATCTCTGCCTTCATGAAGGAGGCCTTGGAAGGGGCAGAGAAATTGATGGACAGGATCTGTGACCAGCACCTCCAGGGTTGCCCCAATTTCAGGCGAAAAGTGGTAGTGGGCGACCCGGGCCATGAAATTGTCAAGACAGTTGAGAGTGAAGAGATCGACCTGGTTATCATGGGCTCCCACGGCCGCAAGGGACCGAAACACACCCTGTTTGGCAGCGTAGCGGAATATGTTGTCAAGCATTCTCCCATGCCTGTCTTGGTCGTTAATCCTCACAGAGTTAAAGAGCGGCAGTAACTAACCCGATTCAAACCTATTGCCACGGCCATATTGTGAAATCAGGAGGTTTACGGTGTGAAAGTATTCGGGCCGGTTCCATCAAGAAGATTGGGACGCAGCATGGGGATCAATAATATCCCACCCAAATTGTGCACCTACAGCTGCGTGTATTGTCAATTGGGCCGCACCCGTCGAATGGAGGTCAGGCGCGCTCCTTTCTATGAACCAAGGGAAATCTTACAAGAAACGGAAGAGAAGATAGCCAAGACCAGGGAAATTGGACTTAGAATTGATTATTTGACCTTTGTAGCTGACGGCGAGCCCACCCTGGACGTCAATCTCGGCCGAGAGATCGAGATGCTCCGGCCTCTGGGGATCAAGGTTGCGGTGATTACCAACGGTTCCCTGATCTCGCTCGAGGACGTGAGAGCGGACCTCGCCAAAGCCGATTGGGTTTCCCTGAAAGTGGATTGCACTCAGGAAGATCTTTGGCGCAGAATAAACAGGCCCAAGCGGACCTTGCAATTGGAGGCAATTTTGGATGGGATGCTGGAATTTGCCAGGGCTTTCACAGGAGAGCTGGTAACAGAGACAATGCATGTTCATGGTGTTAACGACGAGAGTGATCACCTGGAAGAGATAGCAGCCTTCCTGGTGCGGCTGCAACCGGTTACAGCCTATGTGTCCATTCCCACCAGACCACCGGCAGAAAAGTGGGTAGAGACCCCTGATGAAGAGGGTGTCAACGAAGCCTACCAGATCTTCACTGAGCACCTCCAGACTGTGGAGTGCCTAACAGGTTATGAGACAACTGATTTCTCGCCTACAGGGGATCCCTCCGAAGATATCTTGAGCATAACCGCGGTGCATCCCATGCATGAGGAGGCTGTGAAGGAGTTTCTCCTTCAGGCAAAGGCTGATTGGTCTGTGATCGAGCGCTTAATAAACCAGGGTCAGCTTATTGAACTGAATTACCGGGGCAAGAGGTTCTACATGAGAAAGCACCCTACGAGATAGAGCTGGTAATGGGATAAACAAGGACCCAGCTTTGCGCTGTCCCCTGAGGAGGCTTGAACGCTCTTTCCCCTCTTGCGGCAGTTTGCTGGAGTGATGGAGCATTGCAAAATCTCAAATTCCAAGCACCAAATTACAAACAAATCTTAAATGCCAATATTCGATGACCAAAACAAGAAACAGGTTTCGAATTTTGGTCATTGTGATTTGTTTGATATTTGATATTTGTGATTTGGAATTTCCGATACTCTAATGCCCTAGTACTTCAAAACAGCTCGCAATCTTTACCGGCAAAGCCATTGAACTCTTACCCCCGCCAGGCGGGATCTTGGACTGGCCAAGAGGACCAGGTTTTAGATGTTGAATAAGCATTAATCAGGATGGTCTTTACAGCCTGTAAAAAATTCTGACAGCCCACCAATTTTGGCCTCAGACACCATACCACACCATTCCCAGATTTCCCTGTGATATTAACCGCTTAATCCCTTCTCATTCCACCGTGGTTATTGGCACGTCCTTTGCCTTACTTTTCATTGAACTTGTGCGAAAGATCTCATCTGACAAATCTGGAAATGAGTTTAGGATGGAAACAACAGAGAAGCATCCTGACCTAACCTTCTATAAGTTTGTCATTCAGTCCCTGCCGGTGGCAGTAGTTACGGTGGACTCTGATTTGAAGGTCACTGGTTTCAACCCATGGGCAGAGGGATTGACCGGTTATTCAGCCGAAGAGGCACTGGGCCGATATTGCGGCAAAATCTTACAAGGAGGTATGTGTCATAGTGAATGTCCGCTAAGGCAAGTTCTCAAGAATCAACATCGGATTGTCCAAATTGAGACCACGGTCCGGAGCAAGTGGGGCGAGACCATTCCAGTCAGGATGAACACCGCTGCCCTATTGGATGCAGATGGTAAACTCATTGGCGGTTTGGAGGCCTTTCAGGATATCAGCCGATTGAAAGCGCTGGAAAGGGAAAAGGCCAATCTCATCTCCATGTTTGCCCACGACATGAAATCTCCTCTTGTCGCCATTCAAGGGTTTGCGGGCCGACTCCTTGCCAGAACCTCAGACTGGGGTGAAGAAAAGCGAGATAAGTATCTTGAGATTATCAGAGAAGAAGCGGGCAAACTGGAGTTTTTAGTCGATGATTTTCTTGAACTTTCCCGTCTGCAAACTGGCAAGCTGAAGCTGAACTTCTCCGCCACATCCTTGGATAAGCAATTGCTGGAGCTTTTTGAAGCCTATCAGCCTAGAGCCGCACAAACTGGAATCGAGCTCAGGCTTGAGAAGAAGGAAGCCTTGCCCGTTATTGAGGCCGATGCCGACCGTCTGCGCCGGGTCTTCACCAATTTGTTGGATAACGCCCTCAAATTCGCCAAAGAAAGAGGGACCGTTACCATTGCCACCGAGCAGACTGACCGTGACGTCACGATCAAGATAATAGATGAGGGAATAGGCATAGATGAGAGAGAGCTTCTTTATGTATTTGACCCTTTTCATCGAGGGAGAGATGTAGACGATAGGGAGGGGTTTGGTCTGGGTCTTGCCGCGGTAAAGACCATTGTGGAGGGTCATAAAGGAAGGGTGATTGTGGAAAGTGAGTTGGGTAAGGGTTCGGCTTTCACTGTGATTTTGCCAAAGGGCAGAATTAACGAGACGTTTTAGAAGCTGAGGGTATCGTTTTGTATTCAGCAACGGCAAGTGTTAGACAGGCCTACCGCAACCTGGCAATCTACAAGAGGATTCAGACTGACGTGGACCCTGACAACAATGAGGAATACCAGAGTTCGCATCATTCTCGTGGACCAGTGACGTGACGATAAAGACGCGAGTAAGACGCAATGACCAGCGAAAGCCAGAGCCTGAGTGCCTTAATATCGCCCTGGTAGGCGGGAACTCCGCTGGCAAGTCGCTCATCAAGTTTCTTGAGACCCACAGGCTGCGCCACTTTCACGTTCGCGTTGTCGGGGTGGCTGACCTGCGTGTAGACGCTCCTGGTCTAGTCTATGCGCGCAATAAGGGAATTTACACAACCCGAGACTATAGGGATTTCTTCGCCTTCGAGGATCTGCACTTACTCATTGAGATCACCGGGCGGGACGAGGTTTTAGAAGAAATCATGAGAACCAAGCCCGAGCATGTCAAAGTGATTGATCATCTCAGCGCCAGGCTTTTCTGGGACCTCATCGAAGTGCAGGAAGAGAAGATAGGCTGTGAAAGGAGATTGGCACATTCAAGCCGATTGGCGACCGTAGGACGCATGGCCTCCTACCTGGCCCATGAAATTCGCAATCCCCTGGTTTCCATCGGTGGCTTTGCCACTACTATCCAGAATTCATCCGAGTTGCCTGAGATGCTGAAACCGAAAGCGCAGATCATTATAGACGAAGTCAGGCGCCTCGAAGCTGTGTTAAAAAGCATGCGGGATTTCGTCCGCCCTCTGAAACAGCATAAGACCAGATACAATTTCAACAAATTGGTACAACGGGCACACAGCACCCTGGAGCCAGAATTTAAAGCCAGTGGTTTAGAATTCGTCATGGATCTCGACAGTGAGATGCCGGATTGTCTCTTTGATGTCGATCTTATGCTAGAGGCGTTGGTCACCATTATCAGGAGGCTAATGGAATTCATGGAACCACCCGAAAGACTTTCACTGAAAACCGAGGTGTGCTGGGACACCATTGGTATTTACATCCAGGGAAATGGCGGCTGGATCCCGCCAGATGTTTTAGAGAACATGTTCAACCCTTTCGCAACCCACCACCGGGGCAACACTGGCCTGGACATGGCGATGGGCAAGAAAATCATCGAAGATCACGGCGGCGAGATTAGGATAATCAGCGAAAAAGACACGGGGACCACCGTGATCATTGAACTGCCCATTGAGGCGGCCTGGTAAAGGCAGATGGTTTTGAAGGTTGAAAGGAGCAGACCATGCAGATAACAGACAAACGGATACATCAGGTGAAAATAGAGCTTTCTCTTAACGAGTGCAAACATTTGCGCAAAGCCATCGATCACTATCTGACGCTTTATGATCTGATTGATGATCCTGAAGGGATCTACCCGCCACTTGTGACTGATCTGGGCACTCTGAAAGCCATGTCAAGCCACCTGAAACTGGTTGAGACTTCAAATGTCGTTGAAGAAATTGGAAGGTAGAACTGGAAAAGGGTAACCAAGGTGTTTTGGTTCCTGGCCGCAAAGGCTTCAAAGATAATAAACAGTTCGGGCTGGGTAGCAAAGCCAGTATATGAGCACATACTGCCCACACCCTTTGCATTTGTTTGGTCAATTGATACCGGCAGAACTATTTTTGGCAGACCATCAGTCTGCTCTTGCCGGATCGAGAGTGAGTCAAATCAACCTGGGAGAAGATCTTTCTCAACCGCTGCAGTCCGCCCTCGACAAACTCACGGGCATCATCGGAACCCATGAACATCAATCGCAAATTAAAAAGGAACTTAACAAAAGGATGACTCGGTACTTCATGTTCCATAAGCAAAACCACGCCACCGCGATGTATCACCCGTTTCATCTCCCACAGGGCCTTTTCACGAGCCTGCCCCTTTAATTCGTAGAGAGCGTGGGAACAGCTGACTACGTCGAAGCTGTTATCGGAGAAGGGCAGTTCCGCCGCATCCCCTTCGACGAAAACCGCCCGGGTGTCAGCGTTTTTTTCCTGGGCTTTACGCAGCATACCGTGGGAAAAATCGTAGCCCACCAACAGAGCTTCAGGATATCTTTCGGCGAAGGCTACAATTACCGATCCTGTGCCACAGCAGACATCCAGAATGCTGGGAGCGGCTTTATTTTCAAGCTGGGCCGCATCCACTAGAAATTGCCGGGTATCGTCTTCATCTCGCCGGGCATGAAATCTGATAAAACCATCGTAAAAATGGGAGAAGAGGTCGTAGTATCTTCGCCTTCCTACTCTTAGGCGTGCCATGGGAAAACTACCTTTTCGCCTTCCTAGAAAGCTCTCAATTTTTGCAGTGCCTGTTCAGCGCAGATGGTGATGGGTTCAAGGCTCGGCTCAGAAGAGCAATCCGGATTCCCAGCACACATCAGGGTGGTAAGCTCTGCAATCGTCTTTTCCCCCAGGATCAAGGCATTTACGGTATCGATCTCCTTCACAGGGGCTTCACTGTCGCTTATGATCTGACCCCCGATCACCTTGTGGCTCTCTTTGTCGAAAATCAGTTTCAAGGTCCAGGGCTTAACCCCTGGTATCATGCCGTGCTTACTCCTGGAATTCACCGTGGTGCTAATGGTCTCAAAGCCTTCCTGCTTGGCCACCTCTTCAGTCAAGCCCACTGAAGCAATGGACTTATCAAACAGCTTTACGGCCGAGTTATTCGTCACGCCAGGAAACTCGATATCATATCCGGCCAACCGCTTTGCCGCCAGCCGTCCCTGGATGACAGCAGGACCGCGCAGTTGTCCGGCAACCGGTCCCTTGGTAACAAAATGTTGCTTCTCCACACAATCCCCCGCTGCCATGACATCCGGAACCGAGGTTTCCAGAAATTTGTTCACCTTTACCCCAAACTTGCCAATCTCTAATCCGAGGTCCTTTGCAAGTTCCAGATTTTGCTTAACACCTATGGATAGCAAAACCATTTGCGCATCTATCTTTTCTCCCGTTGCCAGCTCTACACCGACCACTTTTCCGTTCTGTCCAAGAATTCTCACTACCTTCTGAGCCATCTTCATCTTGAAGCCTTTTTCAGAGAGATATTCCAGGATCTGCACAGCCATTTCGGCATCCAGCATCAGCGGCAACGGGTGAGCCAAAAGCTCAATCACCGTTACATCATAATGATCCAGCCTGGTGCTGGCGAGAAGAGTAGCGACCTCGAGATTAATGAAACCGGCCCCTATTAAGACCAGTTTCCGGCGGTTATCCTTTTCTAGAAAATTCTTGATCTCGACCGCATCAGGAGCACTTCTCAGCGAAAATACCCCCCCGAGATCACAGCCTTCAATGGGAGGAACCACCGGGCTTGCCCCTGTCCCCAACAGCAGTTTGTCATAGGGGATCTCTCTTCCATCAGACAAGGTTACTTTTTTCTTCTCACCATCAGCATGGGTCGCCCTTGCTATGATGAGATTAATGCCGGCATCCGCAAACATCTGGTCGGGGTTTGTAATCGAGTCCACGGTGGCCACACCGGCCACCACGTGAGGTAGAGCTCACCGCACAATAAAACGTTCTTCCTCCCGAATAACGGTGACGTCCACTTCCGGCATCAATCTCTTTGCCAGCATTGCCGCCGGACCTCCTACCCCTCCCATTCCTATTATTACTAAGCGGTCTCCCTTCTTCATAATTTCTACCTCCCTTTGAAAGTTTGGGGTGTGGTCTTCATCTGGTAAGTCCTTCAGTAACTTCGCAATGGTATCACCGCTAATAGGGCAGCTTCACCAAAGTCCCCACAGTGTTCTCCTGGGGTGGACACCCCTGCCCACAAGGGTTTCGCAAGCTATCTCTTCCTGATAACATTTATCGCACAAGTGCTTTTTGCTGAACGACAAGCCTTTCCCATGCTTCCTTCTCATTGTCTAACGAGTTGTGGCAATCACTGCCAAGCGTTCTTACTTATTGCTTATAGTTCGGCATTTCGCTCACTGGGATGAACTCATCATAATTCTGCCCTAACCACTTTTGCAGCACTTCATCTAGGACCTTATCCAGACCTGCGGGACAGTCTTTAGTCCAGCGGGCGATGTATCTCATGGTTTCATATTCTTCCATCGAGGGTTCTCTGAATGCGATGAAGTAGGCTACCGGAAGTAAGCCAGTATCAAAGACTTTCGTCAGATCATCCCTGAGAGTTTTGACGAACGTAGCCACAGCTCTTTCATTTGCGAGTTGCTCTTCCGTCATTTATCCAAGTACCCCCTACGATGTTTGTAGCACTCGGATCTCCTTAGCCACCTGGTGATATGCCAATCACTTCCCACCGCTGCAACCTCCTTCGGCAGCCGGGCCTCGGCGCAGATAAAGTCTGAAATAGTCAGGCTGCTTTTCTACCCCGATTAACTGATTATCGGTTCGCTCTAAAATGCGTGGCAGATCCTCTAGGGCTAGAGGATCTGTGCCAAGCACCTTGAGAACTTGCCCTGACTCCAAGGTCCTGAGTATGCTGATTGCCTTCAGGCAGCACCATGTGCAACTCCACCCACGCGCATCAAGTACTCGGTCGGCCTTCATCTTCTTCCCCTCAGAGGGAATGGACGAGTAAGCAGTTTGCTAAAATCATTTTTCTTCAGTCTTGGAGCCTTGCAACATCCACTCATGTACGGCAACTTGGAGGGTCTCTGCGGCAAGGTAGGCACAGTGGGTTTCTTCCTCCGGTAACCCACTCAAGGCATCCAGAATGGTATCAGCGCCAATGCAGACAGCAGCATCAAGATGTTTGCCGGTAGCCAACTCGGCGGCCATTGAACCACAGGCCACACTGGAGCCACAGCCGTCAGAAAAAAAACTTGCCTCTTCTATGTGATCATTTCTTATTCGGAGATAGATCTCCATGGTATCCCCACAGGTGCCAGTAAGCCGAGCCACACACGAAGGATCAGTCATTTTTCCAAGGAACTTAGGGTTTTGCCACCTTGAAAAGACCTCCTCCCCATAGGTCTCTTTCGACTCTTCAAAAATCTGCTCTTGTAGCTTATCAACAAAATCATCCATGGGATTTTTCATAACCAGTAATGTCTCCCGTATGTCAGCTACTCTCCATCCAGAAATACCCTCTCCCGTCCCCGCGACGAGCTCGGGATCTGCGACAAGGGGAAGGAATTCTTGGCTTCTTGATTGAGACCAGGTAGCTTCGTCTGGAAACCAAAACTGTCCAGACTTCATCACTACTCACGGGTCATGGCGGTACCACACTCGGGACAGCTCACCTCAATGCACGGAATACCGCGCTCGTGTGGTGTCCTCTTGCCACAGCTTGGGCAGACACACTCGCCACCAGATCCACCACCAAAACCCCCCTTTTGGCCACGTCCACCTCGACCGCTCTTGCCTGCACCCCTAGCGTCATCTCCTCTGGATCCCTTAGCACCGCGTCTTGGCATCACTATCCTCCTGACTGATTGCCGGACTTTAGCCCCGGCGGCAGCTCCCCCCAGATGAACAGGGTGGAGTATCACATCGTTCTTCCTGCCCACAACAAGTATGGCCTGCGCTGCCAGTCATTTTTTTGGTCAAAAGAGAGGCAACTGACAGAATTCTGCTCATTTTCCGTGAGCCACAGTCACTGCAGCAGATATCCACAGCGCTCTCTCCACCCATCAGCAGTTTCTCTGAGATAGCCCCACATTCCTGGCACTGGTATTCATAGATCGGCATGGTAAATTCCCTTAATCTTCTTTCAGTCCATCTCTTCCAGGATCTTCTTCAGTTGCTCGCCGTGGATAAAACCATCCACGTGAATCTGTACACTTTTGACTCCCGGCACATCCAGGACTGCTTCTTTGATATTGATGCCCAGTTGAAAACCCAGCGGACATAGGACCGAGGAGGGGCGAAAGGTAAGTTCAACATCTCCGTGCTGATCCACCTTTAAATCCCGAACGAGTCTCATCCGCATCACATCCATCCCCATCTCGGGATCAACAACCCGGGCCAGACTCTTTTCTATCTTTTGTAACAAACCCATGCAATGAGTTCTCCTAGTCAGCGACTCCTAGAATTTCTGCAAGAGCGCTCCAAATCTTTTTGATCTCCTCAGAGACGCTGCCATTGCCGTATTCAACTATAATTTTTTTCTCGACCAGGGCCTTGGAAACCACAGTATCGTAGGGAATCATCCCAACCAAATTAACTCCTGTTTCCTCACAGTAGCCGCGAATCCTGTCACTCATCTCAGGATTCAGATCGTGCTTGTTGATGCAGGCTGCGGCAGGAATATTGAAGTGTTTGGCCAAGGCCGCCACCCTCTGCATATCATGTAGCCCGGGAAGGGTTGGTTCTGTGACGATGAACACCAGGTTGGCACCGGTGACCGCCGAGATCACCGGGCAGCCAATGCCGGGAGGGCCATCCACGATAATGAGATCCAGCCCCTTTTCCCCGGCTATCAGTTTGGCGTTGTGGCGGACTATGGTAACCAGCATGCCGGAGTTTTCTTCGGCAATCCCCAATTTCGCGTGGACAAAGGGACCATAGCGGGTGTCCGACACAAACCACTCGCCGCAGATGTTCTCCTGCATCTCAATGGCCTCAGACGGGCAGAAGTGGGCGCACACCCCACACCCCTCGCAATCCACCTTGTCCACCACATAGTCCTGACTGATGGCATCGTAGCGGCAAAGCTCCAGGCATTCGCCGCACTCCACGCATGCGTCCATATCAATGAAGGCGGTGTGCCCGCCGCGAAAGGACTCTCGTGACTGAATGCTCGGTTCCAACAGGATAAAAAGATCCGCGGCATCAACATCCGCATCGGCCAACACCTTGTTCCTGGCCAGGGCTGCAAAGCAACCCGCAATGGAGGTTTTACCGGTCCCCCCCTTACCACTGATAATGACAACTTCTTTCACAAAAGATCCTTTCTCACTCGGTTGGCCAGTTTAGCCGGTTATCCCGGTTGATATACCTTCAATTGCTGCGAAGAGCTCCTGAAATTTTTCCTTATATTCAGGAAACACGTCGATGATCATTACCCCGCGCGAGTAGGCCTCGGCGATTTGCCGATCCTCTGGTATCTCCATCAAGATAGGGATACCCCGCCGCTCGCAGAACTCTTTGACCGCCAGGTCGCCAATGTCAGAGCGGTTGATCACCACCCCGGTTGGGACTCCTAGTGCAAAGACCACATCCACCGCCAGTTCAAGGTCGTTGAGGCCGAACGGAGTGGGCTCAGTCACCAGAAGGCAAAAGTCGCTCCCCTTTATTGAAGCAATCACCGGGCACGAGGTCCCAGGAGGGGAATCAATGATGACCACGCCGTTCACGTTGGCCAGCGCTCGCGCCGCCTTGATGAGCGGGGGAGACATGGCTTCGCCTACCTCAAGACGCCCATGGATGAATTCCAAAGGATGAGACTCCCCCTGTTCCAGAATCCCGATGGACTTTGGTATTTCCGATATTGCCTCCTCGGGACAGACTTTGCTGCAGCCACCACATCCGTGGCATAGCTCAGGAAAGACCAGCACGTGCTCTTTGACCACGACGATGGCACTGAAGCGGCAAATTTTGGCGCAATCACCGCAGTACGTACACTTGTCAAGATCCACCCTGGGGCGGGGTACGTAGACTTCTTCACTCTTTTCAATGTGCGGGTTCAAAAAAAGATGACTGTTCGGCTCTTCCACGTCGCAGTCGATGAGCTGCACCCCTTCGCCAATTGATTTGGCCAGATTGGTGGCCACAGTAGTCTTGCCAGTGCCGCCCTTACCGCTCGCTACCGCAATGATCATCCTAGTGTCCCTCTCTTATCTGCTGTTCTATCACCACCTTCGGCCAAAGGTTCTTCCAAAGCCGAATCCTCCATCCCGAAAGCGGCCGCGGCCGCCACCCCGGCGAGATCCTCGCCACCCCATGAAGCCGGGAATGGGAGAATCATAGCGGGGATCGCCATAACCGGCGCCCCGTCGCCAGGGAAAAAAGGATGGACGGTTATAGCTCGGACCTCGCACGGGCATGGCGCAATAACCACGTCCTCTGCCCGTCATGGGTCCCATACCTCCCGGTCCGGTTCCGTCAAATCTCGGCATATTGATCACCTCCTATTTCTTCTTTTCCAGCTTGCTTATCCTTTCCTCAATCCGTTTCATTTGCTCTTGGAGCTTGTCTTTCTGATTTTTCAGTTCCTCCAGGTCATTGGCAGGAGTGACCTGTGGGTCAGATGAATAGCCTCTGCCCATGCCTCGTCCCATTCCTCGCCCCATGCCTCGACCCATACCCCGGCCCATACCCCTACCCGCACCCATACCGGTTCCACCGCCCGGGGTGGTTGTGCCGAAATTGGCATCCACCGAGGGGCCGGTAGCCTCCTGTAGTTGGCCTTCTATATATTGCTGCAGGGCCTGGCGCACGGTTCCTGCCACGCCGAGATAGACCTTCAGGCCGGTGGCCGCCAGGGTATCAGCGGCATTGGGACCCAGATTCCCGGTTATCACCGCATCCACTCCCGAGTTGGCTACCATTTGAGCAGCCTGTATCCCCGCACCACCGCTCATCATAGCGGCCTCGTTGTCGAGCACTTCCAACTCTTCGGTTGCGGGATCAACCACTACAAAGCATTGACAGCGACCAAAGCGTGGATCAACCTCGACGTCGAGACCCGGTCCAGTGGATGAAATTGCGATTCTCATAACGGTTCCTTTCTTGTTAAATTGATTATTTTACTATTTGACTAACCAGTGCTCATCCGAAAACCCCTGTTTTCTCATGAGCGCGATCAGCTTTCAGCTCTCAGCAAAATACATTTAAAAACATATGGTTAAGCTGACTGCTGACAACTGAGTGCTGACAGCTCCATCCGGAAATCCCAGATTTCCGGATGGACGCTAACTAGTGGTCGCAGATATTCTGACCCGCGATCAAGGTTCCCTTCAGATATTGCTCCACAAGTCCCTCTGGCGGAGAACTGGGAGCCCCGACAGTCACCTGAATACCCTTCTCACTGAAGAGGTCAAGCGCTCTCCGCCCCATACCGCCGGCTATCACCACGCTTACTCCCAACTCGGCCAACCAGTTAGGCAGGACTCCAGGTTCGTGGGGTGGCGGAGTATGCAGTTCCTTGTCCTTGAGTTGACCATCCTCTGTCTCAATAATGGCAAACTGCTGACAATGGCCGAAGTGAGCACAAAGCACACCCTCTGCCAATGGAATAGCAAATTTCATCTTTTTCCTCCTTTTTTTCTAAAGGTTTTAATGAGTTCCAACAAGACGCGCGTCAACAAGACTCATTCACATCGCCTCGTCGCCGTGTCCTTCCCTCTACACCCAGTGTCCCTCCACGTTAGCGTTTTTCGCAGGTTCAAATTCGCCCCGGAGGTAAGCCTGGATGGCATCCTCTATTTTGCCGCTGACCCCGACAACAACCTTGATCCCTGCGGCCTGTAGGGTCTTGAACGCCTTGGGGCCACAGTTACCGGTCAGAACCACCTCCGGCTCGTGGTTCGCCACGTTCTGTGCCGCCTGAATACCAGCCCCCTGGGGTAAATTGAGGCTTTGGTGATTTTCGGCCACCTGAAAATCCATGGTCTCAGAATCCACGAGCAAGAAATGATTGGCCCTGCCGAACCTAGGGTCTACCTCTCCTTTTAGATCTCTCCCTTGCGCTGTCACCGCGATAATCATAGGTCATGTCTCCATAATTTCAGTGAGCTGCAGAAGTTATCTTATCTACTGCTTTCTCCATTGCCCTGACCACAGCTTGAGTTAAGTTCGCAAAAGCCTCTCTTACCTCTGATGGGCCTGGATCAACCACGAAGGGTGTCCCTGCATCGCAACTGATCACCATCTTAGGGTCAATGGGGATGCGGCCCAAAAAGGGAACTCCCATCTCCAGCGCGGCTCTCTCTCCGCCTCCCACCTTGAAGAGGTCGATCTTTTCGCCGCAGTGAGGACAGAGCATACCGCTCATGTTCTCCACAATCCCGAGCACTGGAATATTTATCAACCTGCTGAAATTGACCGCCTTTCTGGAATCCAATAAGGCCACGTCCTGGGGTGTGGTCACGATGATGGCGCCATCCACATTCTTGATCAGGTGGGCAACACTGAGAGGCTCATCTCCAGTGCCAGGTGGAAGATCGATCACCAGATAATCCAGATCACCCCAGTTCACATCCCCGAGAAACTGTTGAATCGCCCTGTGCTTCAAAGGACCTCGCCAGACTATGGCTTTGTCCGGATCTGGTGAGAGGAGTCCAGTGGATATGGCCTTCAGGCCTTTGAAGACTTTTATCGGCTCTAAGCCCTCTCCATGACTCACTAGAGGCCGGTTTTCCACCCCACACATTCTGGGGATGTCTGGACCGTGAATGTCCGCATCCAGGAGGCCCACTTCGTAACCCTGTAGGGCGAGGGAAGCGGCGAAATTTACGCTCACAGTGCTTTTTCCCACCCCACCCTTGCCGCTCATCACCATGATCTTATGGCGGATGCGAAACAACTTCTGTTGCAGGAGTGCTTGCTCGTGCTCTTCTTTCTCTTGGGCAGAGCAAGTACTCCCAGTTTCACATGTATCGCATGCTTTGCTTTCATCACACTTCTCTTTTCCCATTCTCTTTTCCTTTTTCTCTTCCAGAATTTGCCCAGGTTATTGGCGCTGCGCTCCTCGAAGCACCAGTTCCTAATTCCGTAGGTCGGACCGTTCTTGCGTCAGTCCCGCTGCAGCGAGATTGATCCGACAAATAGGCGGTGCCTTTCTTTTCATTGTCGGATGAACCCGCTCTGCGGAACCATCCGACCTACTATTCACTTTTCCATATCTATATCCTTAGCCATTATCCCTCCTGCCCAGTTTCGATCTCGCTAAGTCTCTGCTCGATAGCGTGTAGTGCTTCCTTCAGCCAGGCGGCCTCTTCCTTGAGTACAGCCAGTTCGTCTTCCTGGGAATAAGACGGGCCGCAGTCTGGTTCCCACGGTCCGTAGTAATCTCCCCGCGGAGGAGGGTACATCCGCCCCCACCCAGGCATGCCGGTTACCCCGCGGCGCCATCCTCTGCCTCGACCCCGGCCGTAGCCCGGTCCGAAGAACCCGCGACGCCCCCTGGGCTCATAAGATCCAGATGGGTTGCACCGGCCACGTCCCCATCCTGTCATCGGACCCATCCCTGCAGGTCCTGTTCGATCAAATCCTGGCATGATTCATACCTCCTCTTTTAAGGCAGGTACCTCCTGCCCTGAAATCGTCTTTGCCTTCGTCTTGGTCTGCGTCCCTCTGGACAGCACCCCATTCCCGGGGTTAGCTGCCCATCCTTAAAAGCAGCCAGGGCATCATTTGCTTCACCTATGATGCCCCATATCACTTGGATACCCTGTGAGCGAAAAATATCTTGAAAATGCTTGTTCATCCCGCCGCTAATCACCACCTCCACGCCCTTCTTGCCTAGAACCACGGGGATCTGTTCAGGGTAGTAATCATCAGTCTCCAGAGTCTTCCTCCGGATTTCCTGGTGGCCACTGACCTCCACGATCATGGCCCCCTGACTGTAACCGAATCTGGGAGAGACTCTCGTGCCATAAAGCATAATGGCCACTTTCATAATCGACTCCAACTGGCAAATCCCACAGTCCACCATCCTTAAGGGCAATACCTGTGCCATATGGGCATTTAGGACTTAACTTAATAATATAAATAGATAATCTGGAAATGACAGAAAATCACTTGGCAGGTAAAATAGAAACTACTGTTGCAATATCGCAACCTAATATATATAATTATCCGTAATAGTAGGTAATTATGCTTTTTGCATTTTTGCAACCAAATTATCGACACGCAACGTTTTCTAAAATGTAATGAGCGGCTGTCCGATAAACTGCTATATTGTTTAGCTTCATTCCGCGAAGGATCTTGAGATTCTTCGTCCGCCTGCGGCGGACTCAGAATGACATGTCCGCCGAGGTTCTTTGATATAGTTAAACTGAAGGATTGAGATATGGGCTATGACAATAAGCATGATATACCAACACAGGACGGTCCTTCTTGGACCCAGCTCATATTAGATAGTATCGCAGACGGTGTTTTTACGGTTGATCACGAGGGCCGGATTACCTCCTTCAACAAGGCCGCCGAGATAATCACCGGTTTCTCAAAGGAGGAAGCTGTCGGCCAATACTGCCATGAAATCTTCAGGTCCAATCTGTGCTTTGAAGCGTGCGCCTTGAAACACACCGCCGAAACCACTGAAACTATCGTCAATCTAGAAGTCAACATTCTCAATCGAGACAATAGGGAGATCCCAATAAGTATTTCCACGGCAGTCGTCCGGGATGAAAGTGGCAATGTAGTTGGAGCTGTGGAGACCTTTCGAGACCTCTCCCTGATCAAGGAGTTGCGCAAGGAGATCTCCAGCAGCTACTCCTTCCAGGACATTCTGGGACGCTCCAAATCCATGCTAGACCTCTTCCAAATCCTGCCCGACATAGCCCAAAGTGACGCCACTGTACTCATAGAGGGAGAGAGCGGCACCGGCAAGGAGCTCTTTGCCACGGCGATCCATAACCTGAGCACCCGCAAAGATAGGCCGCTAATAAAAGTCAACTGCGCCGCCCTCCCGGAAACTCTGTTGGAATCGGAGCTTTTCGGCTACAAGAAAGGGGCTTTCACGGATGCAAAAAGGGATAAGCCTGGACGCTTCCGTCAAGCCCACGGTGGCACAATGTTATTGGATGAGATAGGTGACATGAGCAAGGGAACTCAGGTGAAACTGCTACGTGTTCTCGAGCAAAAAGAGTACGAGCCCCTTGGCAGCACCAAGACCGAAAGGGTTGACGTCCGCATCATCACAGCCACCAACAGAAATCTCATGGAGATGATGCATCGGAGGGAATTTCGCGAGGACCTTTTCTACCGGATCAATGTGATCCGGCTCAGTATCGCCCCATTGCGTGAGCGTCGTGAAGACATCCCCTTGCTTATTGATCATTTCATGGAGCGCATAAACCTTAAGCAGTCCAAGCAGATAAAGAAGGTCTCGCCCTCAGCCCTGAGGATTCTTTTGAATTATGACTTTCCAGGAAATGTTCGTGAGTTGGAGAACACCATCGAGCACGCAATGATCCTGACCAAGGGGATTGAGATTCAACCCCGCAACCTTCCTTCCTATCTAAGGAGCAAGCAAATAGAGCCCCCAGCCCATGCCAAGATCTCGGAAGAACAGGATCTTGCTGTTCTTGAAAGAGTTGAGCGTGATCTCATCGCAAGTGCCCTAGAACGAAACGGAGGCAACACCGCGGCGACCGCGAAAGAACTGGGTATCCACCGGACTACCCTTTGGAGAAAGATGAAGCGCTACCACCTGCCCACCTCATAACTGTTTGGTTGCCTGCCGCTGCAATGGTTGCAGAAATGCAACGTCATTAGTTTGTTGATATCATTAACTAATATCACTCTTACCCCTACATCCCTTACCAATATCCCCCCCCTCTTTCGGGCTGGCACATTTTCCAGATTTATAATTATTCTTATTAAATCAATATGTTGCGATAAAAGAAGTCCAATGGCACGATTTTTGCCTTTTTAAACATACAATTGAAACGCGGGGGTTTGTATTGCCGGGAACTGAATACCGGAGGTGAAAATGTTGAAAACAAATTCGCCCCAACCAATTAACAGTGAAGGCGTCAAAGCCATTGACTGCCCTTTTTATAGTGATTGTCTGATGCACGCTGCCAAGCACTATTGGCGTGTTTGGACCTGTGAGAAATGCCCAAATTTCAGATTAGATTTCGTCTTTAAAAAGCTCAAGTTCATCTCGCCATATTACAAGCTACTTTCAGAAATCTATCCAGAATTCAGAAGAAAGTTAGAACCAGCCATTAGTCTTTTTGATCTGGAACACTGAATGAAAGTGGTTGACGCCCAACCTGCGACAAAGGTCACTCAGAATGATTCTGCCACTGCCATTCTTCGGATCTTTGAGCTCAGGTCGAGTCGCTACGGGGAATGCGCTCGCTAGAGCATTTTCATGAAATATCCAGGCTAGGTGGAACAAACCGTATGGAAAAGCGCCGGATCGTAATAATCGACTCCCAAGAGCAAGACGTCCGGAATTTGAAAGACATTCTGGAAGATGGAGACTATCAGGTAGCTGTGGCTTGCAACAGCCAAGATGGCTTAGAACTATCCCAAAACTTTCTTCCCGCATTAGTGCTCTTGGCGATTCAGAGCCCAGGTCTCAATGGATTGAAGATTCTCCAAAGTCTGAAAAAACGAGGAACCACGAGCGATCTGCCGGTTCTTATCCTTCTTGAGAAATTTGATGAGGAGTACGCAGCCCAGGGTTTACACATGGGAGCGGCAGACTACTTGCTGAAAACTGCCAGCAGAGACTTGTTGCTACGCAGGGTCGGTGTGTTGGCCCGAATTCGCCAGCAGGACCGACAGAGGCGGGAAATCATTTCCAGATATCGGGAATTTTTTGATGGTGAACAGTACGGGTTGTTTATGAGCAGCCGAGAAGGGCGATTTCTGGATGTGAATCAGAATCTGGTTAGGATGCTGGGTTACGACAGTAGAGATGAACTGCTCGGCATAGACATCAAGAAAGGCCTCTACTGGGAACCGAAAGATCGTGAGCGCTTTCAAAAGGTTATCGAGACACAGGGCTTTATCAAGAATTATAAAGTGAACTTTAGACGCAAAGATGGTCAGAAGCTTACCATCTTGCTCAATGGCCAGGTTGTTCGCGATGAAAGCGGCGCCGTAATAGGTTATGAGGGCTACAACGTAGATCTAATTGGGCAAACAAGTGCTGCAGAACATTCGGAGGACTATCCCGAGGAGCACCGATTCCTCAGCAGATTCTTAAAGCAGTTTGTTCCTAAGGTGCTACTTTTCAGCGGCGATTTTTTCTCATTGATGAAAATGACTGAGTTGATCGCCGAACGTTATGAGAAGGTTGAGCGTCTTGGACGAGGTAGTTACGGTGAGGTCTGGAAGGTGCGAGACACAGAGAGGGAAGGGCGTGCCCCGTATTACGTGGCCAAGATCCCCAGGAATAAGAACTTGAATGATAAATTTCGCAAAGAGGCAGACATTTGTCAACAGATGGAAGGCCACCCTAACGCCATCAAAATAGTCGATGTGGTTGAGCATCGTGGCCGGGTTGTGTTAATCGAAGAATTTGTGGCAGGGCGCTCGCTGCTAGAACTAATGTTCGGGTCTATGGAGGAGTCTGAGAAAGAAAGAATAATCCTCCAGTTGGTGGACGTTGTCGCCCACGCCCACAAGAACCGGATTGTACACAGGGATATCAAACCGGAAAATGTACTCATAGGGAGTGATGGACTTCTCAAACTCTTGGATTACGGCGTCGCCAAAGAATTGAAAGATAAAAACATTAGTAGCACCATGGTCGGGTCCAGGCCCTACATGGCTCCTGAGCAGATTATGGGTGAGAGTCAGATCGCGAGTGATGTTTGGGCTCTGGGCGTCGTCATCTATATGCTTTATACTGATTTACTACCTTTTATTGAAGTGAATGAAAAGGCCTTGATGGACCTTATTCTCACCCGGGAACCGGATCCTCCCAGGCAGATCGAGCCTGATATCCCAGTGGAACTCGAGAAAATTATCCTGAAGTGCCTCAAAAAGGATCCGAAAGAACGGTTTGCTGATGCAGAGGTTCTTAAAGAAACCATACTGGATACTTTTCCTGAATTCGGCAATTGAAGCTCCCTGTCCCGCTTTAGCGGGACTAAAGCGGGACAGGGAATCTTCGAAATGTAAGGAAGTGATTCCATTTTATTGTAGTTCGCTCGCTAACCCCGCAGCCCCGCTGAAGCGGGATCTCCGCTTCGCTACGACAAGACCTGTCGACGAGCTCAAGTCGTGTCGCTCAGGTCGAGTCGCTACGGGGAATGAGCTCGCCCTGTTGAATTTCCCGAAGGGAACCCTATTCAACAGCGCGAGCTGGAGCATTTTCAACTTACACGGAGACTCGAAATGCGCTTAGCGGAAACAGGATTGGTCTATGGTGAGATATATCTGAAGCACGAAACCGGCCACCGCCACCCGGAAAAACCTCAAAGACTCACTGCTATCATGGAAACTCTTGAAACAACGGGACTTCTTGACAAACTTCTCCTAATAGAGCCCGCTCCTGCGGAAAGGAGCTTCCTGGAACTCTGCCACACATCCAGGTACATAGATGAATTTAAGAGTGCGGTGGAGCACTCCGATCCTTTTCTGAATAGCCCAGAATGCATCCTAAGTCCCGCGACCTTTGAAGTGGCCCTTTGCGCGGTTGGGGGCGTGCTGAAAGGGATAGACAAGGTAATAGAAGGAACGGTGAGAAACTGCTTTTGTGCGGTACGGCCTCCCGGCCACCACGCAGAAAGCTACAGGGCCATGGGATTTTGTTTTTTTAACAATGTTGCCATCGCGGCAAGATACCTTCAGAAACAACATGCCATAGAACGAATTCTAGTAATAGACTGGGATGTCCATCACGGCAACGGCACCCAATACATGTTCGATAAAGATCCAACCATATACTTCGTGAGCCTCCACCAAGACCCTTCCTCCTGCTACCCCGGTACGGGAAAGGTTTCAGAAACGGGATATGGTCAAGGGAAAGGATTTACCCAGAACTTCCCCATGCCTGCGGGCGCAGGAGAAGAGGAGTATCTAAAAGCCCTTGAAAAGGTTGAGCAAGCGATGGACAAGTTCAGGCCCCAGTTTGTCCTTATCTCTGCCGGCTTCGACGCCCACATATCAGATCCCTTGGCGCATGTAAGCCTCACTACAAAAGGGTATGAAGAGCTGACCCGAAGGATTAAGAGCATTGCCGAGGGTTACGCAGAGGGTAGGCTTGTCTCCGTGCTCGAGGGTGGCTACAACCTTGATGCACTGGCAGAGTCGGTGGAGAAACACATACGGGTTCTCATGGAAGGGTAAAACCGGGTTAAAGGAGCCTGGCGATTTTAGATTGAAGAATGCAGATTGCAGATTTAAGAGCTCAGAACCTCACGGTCAAGAATGCATGCACCTCAATCTGAAATCATAAATCTACAATCATAAATCATACAGAGACTAGCCCTGAGGACCAGGTTTTCTGGGAATAAATAAAGGAGTGTTCCATGGCCGATGACAGAATAAGAATTCTACTGGCAGTGGATGGTTCGGATCAGGCTTTCGAGGCTGCACGTTATGTGAGCCAGTTGTTTGCACCGAACCGCATCGACGTAGTTCTTTTCCATGTGACTCCTAAGATCCCAGAAAGTTTCTGGGACCTTGAGGAAGACCCCGAATTGATGCTCAAGAAGGCCGCCCCAAGTGGTTCTGAGCACCAGCAAGAGAAGGCGATTCGGGAAATCATGGACAGAGCACGTCAGCTATTTCTGGACCGGGGCGTGCCAGAGGACGCGGTAAAAGTCAAAATTCAGGAAAGGCAGGTGGGTATAGCGAGAGATATTATCTATGAGTCAGAACGTGATTACCAAGCCGTAGTTCTGGGACGCTGGGGAATGAGTTTGCTGAAAGATTTCTTATGGGGAAGCATTGCCGACAAGCTCCTTGGACGTCTCACCCATGTTCCCCTCTGCGTGGTAGGTGGAACCCCTCATGTTGGTAAAATACTTGTGGGCTTAGATGCTTCCGAAGGAGCAATGAGAGCCGTGGATTACGTTGGCACCATGGTGAGCGCATATTTGCAGGTCACCCTCTATCACGCGGTCAGAGCACTTGATGAGGAGATATCCCATAAGGCCGAAGTATCCATGAAGTCTGTTTTCGAGAAAGCCACCGGTCGTCTGGAAAATGCTGGCTTTCGTCGCAACCAAATCACCGCGAGGACGGCGACGGGAGTACTCAGTCGGGCCGGAGCCATTATCCAATACGCTCTGAAGGGTGAATATGGGACCATTGTTGTGGGGCGAAGAGGTCTTTCCGAGGTAGAAGAGTTCCCTATGGGCCGGGTAAGCAACAAGGTCATTCATATGGCGAAGGAACTGGCGGTTTGGGTGGTGAGCTAGCCTGCATTATTCACGAATCTTCAGGATTCGTGAATAAGCACCCGCAATAAATTGAAAATCTTGGTTGCGGGTTTCGACAGGGTGCTTCCGCACCCGCTCAAGGCTAGCCTTGAGCGGAGGCCTGAAGAGGCCGCAGTCGAAGCCCAAAGGGCGGATTGTTCATGGAGCCAGCATTGGTCATGAATAATCCGGGCCAGGAAACTGCGAACCACGCTGATACCGTCCCAGGTTTGAATCCATTAACTGTTTTATTTACGACCTATTCCAACAATTCCCACCTTGCGCCTAGTTGCTTAATCAAGCTAAAATTTTATTCTTGACAGCTAATTAGGCATCATGCCATGATGATCTAAATACGACCCGCAGACAAGACCTAATTAATACACACCGGTATGAGAGTTTGGTTTTTCTCGGCTTCCGCCAGTCTCTGCACAGTGAATGTTCATCTCAGTGGTTATCTGCCGCCAGCGATCTTTATTGCGAGTCCACACTAACTCTCTGTCGGTGTGACGACTACTTACCAGCTTCAATGCCTCTGGGAAAGGAAGGCAGACATGACTACCTACGACGAACAATTTCTCAGCAGGGTTTTTGACAGCGTCACCGATCCCTTCGGCGTTTATGACCGCGAATTCAGAATTCTCAAGTGCAATCAGACCATGATGGACCTCTTTAAGTTGCCCGGAGAACAACTGATTGGAAGATTTTGCTATGAGGCGTTTTATAACCGCACGGCCATATGCGACGAATGTCATGTGCAAGATGTTTTCCGCAATGGTGAACCGCAGATGCTTGAAAAGCGAGTTTCCCTACCAGATGGAAGCGAGCGTATCTTCGAAGTGTATTCTTACCCAATCAAAGACCACCAAGGCTTTACAATACAGGCCGTTGAGCATGCGCGAGATATCACCAAGCGCAAACGGACGGAGGAAGAGTTAGGTAGATATAAACTCATAGTCTCAGCAGTCCATGACCCGATGTCTTTTATTGATAGCAACTATACCTATCGGACCGTAAACGATGCTTACACTGAGATATTCAAGAGGACCCGAGAGGAAATTATCGGACACCCCGTAGCAGAGATGTTTGGAACAGAGATCTTTGAAAAAAAGATAAAGGGTCATCTGGATCACTGTCTTACCGGTGAAGAAGTTCATTATCTTGACTGGTTGGATTTCCCCGATGGAAAAAGAAGATGTATGCATATCAGCTATTATCCTTTTTTCGAGAACGACGAATGTGTTTCGGGTGTTGTTGTCAATGCACGTGATACGACCGATCTCGAACTGGCTGAAGAGGCGCTGCGTGCGAGTGAGGAACGATTTCGCCACGCTTTCGAAAACGCCAGTATCGGAATGTGTTTAGTTGATACTGAAGGGCGTTTTGTGAAGGTCAATAACCAGATGTGCGAGATATTCGGCTACAGTCAAGAAGAGCTCGAAACTATGACTGTGAATGATATTACCCATCCGGATTATTTGGATGTAAGTCCCAGATTTATCCAGCAGTCATCATCAGGGGAGATCAGTCACGCCGAGTTTGAGAAGCAATACTACCACAAGAAAGGCCATATAGTATGGGGGCAAGTTACCAGTTCACTGGTCCAGGACGACAGTGGCACGCCCCTCTACTTCATCTCCCATGTAAACGACATCACCGAGCGCAAAAGCCTCGAAACCCAACTGCAGTCATCGCAAGCATTCAGCGATAAGATCATCAACAGCATCACCGATAATCTTATCGTCGTTGACCCCAGGACCCACGCAATTGTCCAGGCGAACGATGCCTTTCACTCCCGGGTTGGCTTAGAACCTTCTAATGCAGTGGGAATGAGGTGCCACGAGATCATGCTCGACAGGCCCACACCTTGCGCGGATTATGGTATTCGGTGTCCAATGGAAGAAACCGTTCGCACCAAAGGTCCCGCCATGTCGGACAAATTTTATCCTAACGCCGCAGGAGAGGAACGGTTGCTCGAAGTTGCAACGTATCCTCTTCTCGACTCTCAGGGTGAGATAAGCTCAATCATTAGACTGGAGCGGGACGTTACTGAAAAGCGTGAGATGGAAAAAGCCCTGGCCTTTCGTTCTAAAGAACTACAAAAGACCCAGCATCAACTGGAGACACTCTTTGACATTTCCCGGCAGGTGAGCGCTATAGAATCCCTCCCAGAGGTTGTTCATTTCGTCCAGGAAATCGGTCAGGAAATTTTCCCGGAATCAGAGATGTTTTTTTTCCTTTTGGATGGTGAAAAACAGCGGTTTCTGGAGCTGGAGGATTGCAACTTCAGCACGGTTGAACCCCTGCTGAGAGGTATTCAGGAACTCGAACAGTCCGGATTGATTTCGGATTTTGTCCAGTACGTACAAAATGTAAAGGAAATGCACATAATGAGCTCTGAATACAGCAATGACAATCCCGCCTTTCTGAGCTTGCTCGCAAAGAGTTATCCGAGTTGGTTCGGCTTGCCAATCTCCACGCCTCATCAATGTATTGGTTACTTCTTGCTGGGCTCAAAAATCTCACAGGAGCATTCTCGCGAGGATCTGCACTTCTTTCACAATTTATTTAACCAGATAGCAGGAGACATTCATCACCTGGTCCGCCATGACACGGAGATAAATCGGCTCCGCCAGGAAGTGACTGAACGGACATCTCATGGAGAAATCATCGGTCAAAGTGACGAGATGCAGAAAATCTATGAACTCATTGATCTGGTATCAGGATCCGACGCTACAGTTCTGATCGCCGGAGAAAACGGCACCGGCAAAGAACTGGTCGCACAGGCCATTCATCGAGAGAGCCATCGAGGAAGCGGTCCCTTTATAGTGGCCAATTGTTCAGCCTACTCGCCGGCTTTACTGGAAAGCGAGCTTTTCGGCCATGAAAAAGGCGCTTTTACTGGTGCGATTAAGAGGAAAAAGGGTCGCATAGAAAGGGCCAAGGGTGGCACATTGTTTCTGGATGAAATAGGCGACATTGCTCCTGCCACTCAAGTTCTGCTGCTTCGATTTCTCCAGGATCACTGTTTTGAACGGGTAGGTGGCGAGCAAACCCTGGAGGCTGATGTGCGTGTTTTGGCGGCCTCTAACCTCGACCTGTACAAGGCGGTCGAAGCCGGTCGATTCAGGGACGACCTCTACTACCGGGTGAACGTTATTACCGTTGACATGCCACCTCTTCGCGATCGCAAAGAAGACATTCCCATGCTCTGCAAGCATTTCCTGGAGAAATACAGCCTTAAGGAGGGAAAGCAAATCCAATCGTTTTCCTCCTCTGCCATGCAAGCATTGCTGGATCACGATTGGCCCGGCAATGTCCGTCAATTGGAAAATGCGATTAGTCATGCAGTAATCCTTGCCCAGGGCG
>Ga0316190_10000186_pt1 | contig 40899 bp, 43 predicted proteins | sample Eddworburrow2_MG_FD_204929 | JGI IMG/M metagenome (GOLD analysis project Ga0316190, IMG submission 204929) | Coastal sediment microbial communities from Maine, United States - Eddy worm burrow 2 | ecosystem: Environmental > Aquatic > Marine > Coastal > Sediment | place: USA: Maine | collected...
CCGGGGCTGATCGAGAGGTCGAAGACCTGTATGCCGGATGATCTGGCCACCCTCGTCGCCGCCGCTCAGGCTGGTGATCGATCGGCCTTCGACGAACTGGTTAGGGCGACGTACGCCGAGACGTACACGCTCGCTTTTCGCCTGACAGGAGACGAGGACGATGCACGTGATGTGGTGCAGGAGGCCTATCTCCGGGCCTATCGAGGAATCAAGAAGTTCCGGGGGGACGCCCAGTTCACGACATGGCTGTATCGCATAACCGCCAACTGCGCCAGCACGTTGTTGGGAAAGCGCTCCAAGCACAGCCATGATGACATCGACGAGGAGTCGGAGCTCGTGGACATCGTTCCCCAAAGGAACCCGGAAGCCAACTCGGATGCGGCGGAGCTGCGCCGCCGGCTCGTCGAGGCGCTGGCGGGTCTCCCGCCGCGGCTGCGAGCCGTGGTGGTTCTTCGCGATGTGTACGACCTCCCGCATGAGGAGATCGCGGAGCAGCTCGAGATCAGCACTTCGGCCGCCAAGGTCCGGCTGCACCGCGCTCGAAAGAAGCTTCGGACCCAACTCTTTCCGCTGCCCGGTGAAGAGGATGCCCATGCTGTCTAATCAGCGTCAGTCCGGTTGGTCTTCGAGGTTCACCAGGACCCGGGCGGTCCAGTCCAACCAGTCTTCCGTCGCTGCCAATTCAATTGTTGTGTCGAGGGGTCAATGATGGTCATCCAGTGTGAGCAATTGAGTGATGTTCTGGCCGAGGCTGCCGAGGGAACTGTCGTTCTGCAGGTGGACTTCCGCACGCACGTGGATCACTGTCTCCGCTGCCAAGCCGAGCTGGTGCAATACACGAAGCTTTTCCGCATGCTTCGTTCGCTCCGCGCCGAAGTGCTTGAGCCCGCGCCCGGCCTGCTCACCGACATCTTGGCGCTGCTTGAAGAATCTGGTGAGCGTCACGCCTTGCGAGTTCTCCTGGCTGGTCGGCGGGTGGCCTACCTGGGCGGTATCGCGGCCGCGACAGCGGCCGGAGCGGCGGGGGCGGTCGTGTTCACGCGGCGTCGCGCGTCATAAGGTCGGTTGGGCGCTGGGGTTCGGGTGCGTGCCCTGGCCGGGCCGCGGATCTTCAGGCGGTGGCGAGTTCATCGACGAGGGGTTGGTAGCGGTCGAGGTAGGCCTCGAGGGGCTCGGGGCGGTCCGGTCCGCTGAACACGACGCGTTGAACACCGAGTTGGCGATATCGGTGGACGGTGGCCGTGTCCGGTCGACCGAAGACATACATGGTGATCTCGACCTCGGCTGGGTCACGACCTGCCGCGCTCACCGAGTCACGGAACCACCCGATTCCTTGCTCGACATCGCGAAACCCCACGTCCAGGGGACACCACGCATCGGCGTATTCACTCACATGAGCTAGTCCCACCCGACCTTGGCAGCCCATCAACACCGGGGGTCCGGGTCTTTGGGTGGGCTTGGGATGGGACCATGCCGCCTCGAAGTTCACGAACTCGCCATGGAATTCGGGCGCTTCGTCGTCGGACCACAATGCCCGAAGGGCGGTGATCGTCTCGCGCATCGCTCGATAGCGTTTGCTCCACGGCACCGACGAGACATTGGCCAGCTCCTCACGGTTCCACCCGACCCCGACCCCGAAGAGCAGGCGGCCCTCCGAGAGACGGTCGAGGGTGGCGACCGACTTGGCCAGATCGAGAATCTCGTGCTCGAGGACGAGGCAGACCCCGGTCGCCAACTTCAGATGATCGGTGGATGCCGCGGCCATGGCCAGGGACACGAACGGATCCATCATGTGCCAATACAGTTCGGGCAGCTCGTGGCCCGACGGATGGGGTGTCTGTCGACTCGCGGGGATATGGCTGTGCTCTCCGATCCAGAGCGACTCGTAGCCCCGGTCTTCGATGTCTCTGGCCAAGATGTCGGGTCGGATACCGTAGTCACTGTTGGCTGAAGCCAAGCCGATTTTCATTCGTTGTTCCCTCTGTTCGGTGGGCCGCAGGGCTGGCTGCCTGTGCCGTGGGGGGTGATGGTAGACTCCTCACAGGGTTTCGACCCTGGTCACCAAGGGCAGTGGCTCAACTGGTAGAGCACCGGTCTCCAAAACCGGCGGTTGGGGGTTCGAGTCCCCCCTGCCCTGCTGGGCCTTGGACGAGGTTCGAATTCAGCGGGTCGCCGGGGCGAAGGTTCCCGGAGGATCGATTCTGCCGAGCGTCACCGGCCATGCCCTGTCGCTCAAAACCCTCCATCCGAAGGCCACACCCTCCATCCGAAGGCCACACCCTCCATCCGAAGGTTCGACGAGATCATATGGAAATGAACCGAGAAACGAAACGGATGCTTCAGCGTCAGGGTCAGGTGGACTCCGACGGCGAAGTCGCGACCCGCAGCCGGGCCAAGTCCGGTCCGGCGAGCCCGGTATCGACCGAGCGGACCAAGCCTCTCGACTTTCTCCGAGAGGTGAAGTCGGAGCTGAGCAAGGTGGCGTGGCCCACGCGGTCCGAGGTGATCAACTATTCGATCATCGTGTTGATCACCCTCATCGTCATTACCTCTTTCATTGCTGCCATCGACTGGCTGGTCGGTGACTTTGTCCTCCGTCTCTACAAGGCATCATGAGCACCTTCTCAACTCCCTCACCGTCAGCGCCCCAGTCCGAAGTCGATGACATCGATCCCTCGATGACATTCGACGCCTCGGACCGCGAGGATCCCGACGGGGCCGATACGGTCGTAGCCGTCGAGACCGCTGAAACGCCCACCGACCCGTCGGCGGTCCCCGAGGGGTCGGCCGTCGTCGACGACCTCGAACCCGATGCCGTGGCGTTGGAGGCTCTGGACCCCGCGGAGCATGGCTCCGTTGAGGTCAAGGATGGCCCCGCCCCCGATGATGAAGCGGCGAGTGCTGATCGAGATGGTGAGGAGACCCCCACCGATGTTGCAGAAGGCGACAGCGCAGCGGGTGAGTCAGAGGTCATCGATGGAGAGGCGCTGCTCGAGGCCCAACCGCACGCGGCGATCATTAGCCCCTACGACAAACCTGGTAAGTGGTATGTGGTCCACACCCAGTCGGGGTATGAAAAGAAGGTGAAACAGAACATCGAGGCCCGCACCTCCTCGATGAACATGGAAGATCGGATCCATGAGGTCGTCATCCCGATGGAAGACGTCATGGAGTTCCGGAACGGCAAGAAGGTCGTGGTGCAAAAGAAGGTGTTCCCGGGCTACCTGTTGGTGCGGTGCCGTCTCAACGATGACGCCTGGTATGTCGTTCGCAATACCCCTGGGGTGACCGGCTTTGTCGGCGCAGGCCATAAGCCTTCGCCATTGCCTCGCAAAGATGTCGAAGCGTTCTTGTCGACCAAGCCCGAGGGCGAAGAGGTACAAAAGCCGACCAAGCCTCGTCTGGCCTATGAGATGGGCGAGACGGTACGGGTCAAAGAAGGCCCGTTCGCGGACTTCTCGGGCGAGATCGTCGAGATCAACGAGGACCAGCTGCGGGTCAAGGTGCTGGTCAACATCTTCGGGCGGGAGACCCCGGTCGAACTCGAGTTCGCCCAGGTGGCCAAGCTCTGACCCTGGTGGACGGGCCCGGCATCGCTCTGTTGTAGCCTTGGCGAGCCTGGTCCGCCGCGACCAGTCACTTTTCGAACCCGGCCCCCAGGCTGGTGCTCAGATCCAATACATCATCGATATCCAAAAAGGCTGAAGAAGATGGCCAAGAAGCAAGTCCTCACCACGGTGAAAATCCAGATCCCCGCAGGCCAGGCCTCGCCGGCTCCGCCGGTGGGTACCGCACTCGGGCCCCATGGTGTGGCGATCATGGATTTCTGTAAGGAGTACAACGCCAGGACCGAGGATAAGCGCGGTCAGATCATCCCGGTCGAGATCACGGTCTTCGAGGATCGTAGTTTTTCCTTTGTCACCAAGACTCCGCCGACCTCGTACCTGATTCGTCAAGCGGCGGGTCTGGACAAGGCGTCATCGGAACCGGGGCGCGAGACCGTCGGCTCCATTACCGATGCGCAGGTCACCGAGATAGCTCAGACCAAGCTGCCGGACCTGAACGCCCACGACCTCGATGCTGCAAAACTCCAGGTCGCGGGCACCGCCCGTAGTATGGGCATCGAAGTCGCGTAGGCCAGCCAACTGGTGTTCCCAGCAGGGTTCGCCAACCACCATCACCGACCGGAAGACCACCTCATTTCCGGCGGTCCAACCCAAATGAGGGAGCCTTGTGGCGAAACACGGTAAGAAGTACAACAACGCGGCTCGACGCTATGACCGGGAGAATCTGCATTCTCCCTCGGAGTCCGTGGACCTGGTGAAGACCCTTGCTCACGCTCACTTCGACGAGACCGTCGAGGTTGTCGTGCGACTGGGCATCGATCCCCGGAAAGCCGATCAGAACATCCGCGGTACGGTCGCGTTGCCCTCCGGCACCGGCACCAATGTTCGCGTGGCAGTTTTTGCCCAGGGCGAGGCCGCCACGGCGGCCCGCGACTCGGGAGCCGACATGGTCGGCGCCGAAGACCTTGCCGAGCAGGTCGAGGGGGGCATGCTCGATTTTGACGTCGCCATAGCCACGCCCGACATGATGCCCATCGTGGGCAAGCTGGGCCGGGTGCTCGGGCCCCGCGGGCTCATGCCGAATCCGAAGACCGGCACCGTAACGCCCGACGTGGCACAGGCCATTGCCGACTTCAAGGGCGGCAAGGTCGAATACCGAGCCGACCGCAACGGGAACGTCGCAGTCCCCATCGGCAAGGTCAGCTTCTCGCCCCCCGATCTGACGGCCAACTTCGACGCCGTTCTTGGCGAGATCGATCGGGCCAAGCCTGCATCGGCCAAAGGGCGCTATCTCAAGAAGATCTCGATGTCGTCGACCATGGGGCCATCGATCAAGATCGACCCGGCCAAGTTGACCCTCGCCGATGACAGCTGATCGGCTACGCCACGGCGCATGACTGGTGTAGACTCTTTGAGCGGTCCGTGCCCGCTGGCCAAGGAGGACGCTGCGATGCCTAGGTTTGTGATCGAACGAGATATCCCCGAGATCGGTAGCGCTGAACGCGACGCGCTTCGCGATGCCGCCAGCCAGTCGAACTCGGTGTTGTCAGCCATGCAGGCCGAAGGAAAATCCATCCAATGGGAGCACTCCTATGTGGTGGCGGACAAGACCTTTTGTGTCTATTTGGCCGACTCGTCGGCTCTGATTTCCGAGCATGCGGAGCGCAGTGGATTCCCGGCCAGCATCGTCAGTCAGGTCAACAAGATCATCGATCCGGTGACGGCCGAGGCCTGACCTGGCTGGCATGGGGTCGCCGATCACGGGACCCCGGGACTTGGGGTGTTCTCGCTGCGCTACACTCACCCCCGTACTACATCTTTGCTCGCCAGAGACCTCCGGTGGCTTCGGCCTCAAAGAACTACGGTTCGCCTGAGCAGGTGGACACCTCCGTGCTCAGTCCGGGTTTGTTCCGGACCGCTTCACTGGGCGTTCGCTGATCGCGAGCGCCATCTGCCATTGGGGTTCCAACCCGATGGCAAACACCAGTGACTGATCACCCGAGGAGGTGAGCATGGACAATCCGAGGCCTGAAAAAGTGGCTGTCGTCGAAGAGGTGCAGCAGAAGCTGTCCAATACCGAGGCGGTCATACTTACCGAGTATCGCGGTCTCGATGTTCCCGCCCTGGCCGAACTACGCAGCAAGCTGCGAGAGGCTGGCGGCGAGTACAAGGTCTACAAGAACTCAATGGTGCGGTTCGCCGCCCAGAATCTCGATCTTGGTATCGAGGAGTTCCTGGTAGGACCGACCGCGTTGGCCTTTGTGGCCGAGCGTCCCGACGGGACACCCGGCGACGCCGCGCTTGTGGCCAAGGCCCTGAGCGAGTTCGCCAAGGCGAACGAGGCGCTCGTGGTCAAGGGTGGGCTCATGGGCACCACCTTGCTCAGCGCCACCGATACTGAAGCGTTGGCCAAGATCGCTCCCCGCGAGGAGTTGTTGGCCCGCTTTGCCGGTGGCCTGGCCGCCCCGATGCAAAAGCTGGCCGGACTGTTGGCTGCGCTCCCTCTCAACTTCGCCTACGCCTTGTCGGCGCTGGTCGAAAAGGGAGGCGGTGTGGACAGCACCAACGCCGAGGCGCCAGTGAGCGAGAACCCCACCGACACCACCGAAGGCGACGCTGAATCGGCCGCCACCCCCGACGAAGACGCACCCGAGACCGAAACGGAAGAGAAGTAGAGCATGGCTACCAAAGAAGAGATCCTCGATTCAATCGCCAGCATGACTGTCCTCGAACTGAGCGAGCTGCTCAAAGAGTTCGAGGAGAAGTTCGATGTCAGCGCGGCCGCGCCGGTAGCGGCGATGGCGGCCGCGCCGGCCGACGGTGGGGGCGCCGAGGTCGAGGAACAGACCGCCTTCGACGTGGTCCTCACCGCGGCGGGTGACAAGAAGATTCAGGTCATCAAGGAGGTGCGTTCGCTAACCAGTCTCGGGCTCAAAGAGGCTAAGGATGTCGTGGACAACGCACCGAAGGCCGTCCTTGAGGGCGTGTCGAAAGAGGACGCCGAGAAGGCCAAGGAACAGCTGGAAGCAGCCGGTGGTTCAGCTGAGCTGAAGTAGAAAGAACCTGGAGTATCCCAGGTACTTGCCGCGGGCGGCAGAGCTCTCTCTTTTGATGCTATGGCTCAAGGGATTTGCTCTGCCGCCAGCTCGCGTCAAGGGGTCCGGTGCCGGCGCCCACTCGCCATTCGGCTGACCCGGCGAGGGCTCCGGTGATAAAGGCCTTGGCCTTCCTGGCGGCGACATCGGGGGGCTCGCCGTCGGCTAGGCCGGCACAAATCCCGGCACTGAGTGTGTCGCCGGTCCCTCGGGTGTTGGTGGTGACCACCCGGCCCGCCGACAGCTCGACGGTCTCCCCCTCGAACCACATCACGTCGGTTGACCGCGTGCCCCCGAGCCGTCCGCCGGTGATGAGGACCATGGTGGGGCCCAGCGCGGCGAGCGAGGCCGCCGCCCGATGCAGGTCGCGTACCGAGTCGAGCGGCTCACCACACAACAGCGCGGCCTCGTCTCGATTGGCGGTGAGGACGGTTGCGGTGGGAATGAGGTGTGACAGGTAGGCGTCGGTGGTGGCATCGTCGAACAGCCGCTGACCGGTGCCGGTCACCAGTACCGAGTCCACGACGAGCGGGCCCAGGCCGTGGCGTACCCGGTCTGTCACCACGCCGATCACCTCGGGGCGGCCCAGCATTCCGGTTTTCACCGCCCGAATATCGAGGTCATGGCGGACCGCATCGATTTGGGTGCCGACGAACGATGCCGGGATGACGTGGGCGCCTTGGATAGCTGAAGTGTTCTGAGCGGTGACGACGGTGAAAGCGGTCGTACCAAGTACCCCGAAGGCGCCAAAGGCGCGTAAATCGGCTTGCACGCCGGCGCCACCGCTCGAATCAGAGCCCCCGATCGTGAGCACGACAGCAGGTTGGGTGCTCATCGAATAGCAGCGGCGCACGCAGGCGGAGCGACGGCGCCCATGCGGGTTACGAGTGGGTCGACTGGCCGACACAGGCCAGATAGGGGGGCAGCGGCGTCGAGTGGATGACCGACAGCCGCTGGGTCGCTCTGGTGACCGCGACATAGAGCTCGCGGAGGCCCCGCTCCGACTCGTCGTGGTGCCCAACGATCCGAGAGGGTTCGACCACGATGACGGCATCGAACTCGAGACCTTTCGATTCCGCAGGCGTCATCACCGTCACCGCCTGGTCGAGCGGATCGTGACCCGAGGCGGTGGGGCTCAGCGACTCCCGAGCGAACAGGTCTGGAGCTAGGGCCTCGACAGATCCCTCAGCCGCGATGACGGCGATCTTCGGGGTCTGGAGCTCCTCCCGGAGCCAATCGACCTCGGCGAGGACGGCGTGGGCACGGTCGCAGGTAGCGATACGACGGAAGCGAGGTCCAATGCCGGTGGACCGTACCGACCTCGGCGGGGTCTGACCGGGCGCCGCCCGCGCGAGGATTTCGGCCGCAACAGCCATGATCTCCGCCGGAGTGCGATAGTTGACTTCGAGTTCGGTCACCCGGGGTTCGCGGTGACCGGGTAGGTGATCGACAACTCGCTCCCAGGAGGTGGCACCAGCCGACGCGGATGCCTGCCCGAGATCGCCGACGATGGTGAACGATCCGGATGGGCAGCGCCGGGCGATCATCCGCCACTCCATGGCACTGATGTCCTGTGCTTCGTCCACGATGACGTGCCCATAGACCCGATCGAGGACCTGCGCGTCCTCGCGTCGACCGGCCCGTTCGGATCGGGCGATTCGGGTGACGATTTGGGCCCGCATGTTCCGATCGAGAATGGCGCGAGACACGGAGTCCTCGTCGGTCTGGAACGAATCGAACTGATACGCGAGGTCGCCAACGACCTGCTCGACCACGTCCTCGATAGTCCACCGGGTGTCCTCGTCCAGGGCGGTGCTCTGACTCTGACGTTTTGGCACCGGTCCGAGCAAGGTCTCGGCCTCGTCGAGTAGAGCCAGGTCTGCGGCGCTCCAGTCCACCTCGTTCACCGTGGCGGATCGCTTTCGATGGAGAAGTTGGAGCTCGTCGTCGCTGACGATTCCGCGTCCCGCCGCCGCCAGCAGGGCCCGACCGCCGAACAGGTCGTGCAACAGCTCCTCCGCGGTGAGGATCGGCCACATTCGCTCGAGCGCGATCCAAAGCTCGCGAACATCGCCGATCACGCCAAAAAATCGCTCCCGTTCGCGCTCGATGATGGTGTCGACCGGCCGGTCCACCAGTTCGATTTCGGTGTCCTCGTGTAGCGCGGCTTGGTCGGGGTCTGCGCTCAGCCGCGCCTCGACGATCGCCCGCCAGCGGCTCCACAACACCTGCTGGAGCATCGACACGAACACGGCACGCTTGGCGTTGTGGGTGCCGGTCATCCTGCCGACGTCGCGGGCCAGATCCCGAAGGATCGACTCGTCGATACGTAGCACTCGGCTGCCGTATGGGATCTCGAGGGGCTCTCGAAGGCTGCGGCCGCGCCGCCGCACGGCCCGGCGCAACAGGTCGACCATTCGGATGTCGCCCTTGATCCGGCGCACCGCATCGGGTTCGGTCACCGGCCCGCTGCGCCGGGCCGACAGAGTGGCGGTAGTGGTCATGGTCACGCCTGACTCACCCAGGCTCGGAAGCACCTGTTCGATATAGCGAAGGAACCGGGGGTTCGGACCGACCACCAGTACCCCGGATTCCTCCAGACGCTCTCGATTGGTGAACAGCAAATACGCGGCCCGATGCAGGGCGACTGCTGTCTTACCAGTTCCCGGGCCTCCCTGCACGACCAGCGCCCCGGGCAACGGTGCCCGGATGATTCGATCCTGCTCGGACTGGATGGTGGCCACGATGTCGCCCATACGGCCCGTGCGTCCCCGCTCGAGAGCCGCCATGAGAGCGCCTTCGCCCACCACCGCCAACTCCGCTCTTTCGGCGAGGTCCGGATCGAACAGCTCATCTTCGACTCCGATGACCTGTGAGCCCCGGGTGTGCAGATGGCGCCGGCGAACCAGCCCGAGCGGATGTCGTCCGGTCGCGCGGTAGAACGCCTCTGCCGCCGGAGCCCGCCAGTCGAGGACGAGGGCGTCTCCCTCGTTGTCCATGATCCCGAACCGCCCCACGAGCAACGAATCACCCCGGTCGGTGTCGATGCGGCCAAAGCAGAGGGGGGCTGCGCCGATCTCGAGCTGGCCGAGCCGTTGCTGGGTCATGGCGAGCAGTGACTCCCATTCGCTGCGCGACTGGGCGCTGCCGACCTCAGCCAAGCCCTGATGGCTCTCGATCACGCCGATAGCGTCCGCCCTCAGCGCGTCCAGTCGTTGGTACGCCTGATCGACGGCCGATTGTTCGGCGACCATCTCGGCATCGAGATTCTCGCTCTCCACAGCCACAGGCCAAGAGTAGGGCGTGTTTTCGGTCCCGCCACCGCGCAGCCCGTCGTTTCGGCGATGAGCGCTCCGGTGACGGTTCGATCGCCCTCCGCGACGACCTCGATCGGGCTGTGAAACCTCTTCAATCGGGAGTGCGATCTGCACGATTCCTGGCCGATGTCAAGGCTTGACCGACAGCCAACATTCGCCATACCCTCTCGGCAATCAACGACCCCGGGTAGCGGTCCAACCGCTCCAGCAGTGTTGGGCGAGCGCACGAAGTTGCCCACGACAAGCTACAAACGACAGGACAAGCTACAAACGACAGAGCGAGCAAACGGACGACGCCACCGGCCCGAAACGGCTCGGCTGGGCCTCGGCCTGGGAAAATTTCTACCGGCGGTTCGATACTTGGTGCTCGCGCGCTAGAGTGGTATGTTATCGTGCTCGGCGCGCCCTGTTCCCGGTATCTCCCTGCCCTGGATGGTCGCGCGCTCGGTTCAACTCGCATCGCCGATTCTCGGCGCCGCGCCGCCCGCTCGCCGCATCTCATAATCGAGGAGTAGTCGTTTGTCTTCTCGCTCCGTAGTCCGTGATCGATACTCCTTCGCCAATTTGGAGGAGACTCTTGAGCTTCCGGACTTGATTGCGATTCAACGTTCGTCATTCGAGTGGTTCTTGAACCACGGTCTGGCCGAAACTTTCGCCGATATCAGCCCGATCAAAGATTTCACGGAGTCGCTCCAGCTCGAGCTGGAGTTCGACCCCGATGACGAGGACCTGCGTCCTCCGCCGAAGTTTTCGGTCGAGGAGTGCAAAGAGAAGGATATGACCTTCTCCGCGCCAATTTTCGTCCGGGCTCGGTTCATGAATTCCCAGACTGGAGAAATCAAAGAGCAAACGGTTTTCATGGGGGATTTCCCGATGATGACCGACAAGGGCACCTTTGTTATCAACGGTACCGAGCGGGTCGTCGTATCCCAGCTGGTCCGATCGCCAGGGGTGATCTTCCAGCCCGGTGAACGTTTCCGCTTGCGGAATCTGCAGAAACACCAGCTGGTGACTGGCACGATCCATCCTTATCGCGGCGAATGGATCGAGTTCGACGTCGAGCAAAAGCCCGGCAAGGACGTCACCGCCGGTACGCGGGTCGCCCGCAAGCGTCGGCTTTCGGTCTTCGTGCTGTTGCGCGCCCTGGGCTACGACGAGGAGACCGAGCCGGGCTTCATCGACCGGTTCGTCAACCACTTTGACTTCCTCGAGGGGCAGTGGGAAAAAGAGCGCGACAACGAGCAGACCCAGGACGAAGCCCTCGTCGAGATCTACAAGCGCGCCCGTCCGGGCGAGCCGCCCTCGACCGAGTCGGCTCGCGCCTATTTCCGCAACGCCTTTTTTGAGCCACGGCGCTACGACCTCAGCCGGGTTGGCCGCTACAAGCTCAATCGCAAGCTTGGCCCCGAGCTCGACAAGCTCGAGGAACTGTTCGGTGTCGAGCTCGACCGTCCGGCAGTGGACCAGCCGGTGCTGTCCCGTTGCGAGATCCTGGCCTCGACGACCTATCTGCTCCATCTGGTGAAGCCTGAGCCGGGGTACCGCCTCGATGATCAGGATCACTTCGCCAATCGGCGGATCCGGTCCGTGGGCGAGCTCATCCAGAACCAGGTTCGTATCGGCCTGTCCCGCATGGAGCGGGTCGTTCGCGAGCGGATGACCACTCAGGATGTGGAGGCCATCACCCCCCAGACACTGATCAATATCCGGCCGGTCGTGGCCGCGATCAAGGAGTTCTTCGGCACCAGCCAGCTCTCCCAGTTCATGGACCAGGTCAACCCCTTGTCCGGGCTCACCCACCGTCGCCGGCTGTCGGCGCTCGGACCGGGCGGGCTGTCCCGAGAGCGGGCCGGCTTCGAGGTCCGGGACGTGCACTTCAGCCACTACGGCCGGATGTGTCCCATCGAGACCCCCGAGGGCCCGAACATCGGACTGATCGGTGCCCTGGCCTCCTATGGCCGGGTCAACGCCTTCGGCTTCATCGAGTCGCCCTATCGCCGGGTCAAGAACGGTCGGGTGACCGACGAGATCGTGTACCTGGCCGCCGACGAGGAAGAGGATTATGTGGTGGCGCAGGCCAATGCGCCGCTCAACGAGGATCGCACGTTCAAGAACGATCGGGTGCTCGTGCGCCGTTCGCCCCAGTCGGCGACCCTGGGAGACCTGAAGCTCCAGCTCGAGCGCGACGTGTTCTTCGGAGCGACCACGGAGATCTCCCAGGTCACTCCCGAAGCCGTCGAGATGATGGACGTCTCGCCGAAACAGATCGTCTCGGTCGCGACCGCGCTGATCCCGTTCCTCGAACATGACGACGCCAATCGGGCGCTCATGGGTGCGAACATGCAACGCCAGGCCGTGCCGCTCATCCGGGCCGAGGCCCCGTACATCGGCACCGGTATCGAGGCTCGGGCAGCGCGCGATGCCGCCGACATGGTCATCGCAGCCGAAGCCGGGACCGTCGAAGAGGTCTCGGGCAATCAGGTTGTCGTCGAGTACGACCAGCGCGGTCGGGTCGTTTACCGGCTTTTGAAGTTTGAGCGGTCCAACCAGGACACGTCGATCAACCAGAAGAGCCGGGTGGCCGAGGGCCAACGGCTCGCCAAGGGTGACATCATCGCGGACGGTCCTTCGACCGAGAACGGTGAGCTCGCCCTGGGTAAGAACCTGTTGGTTGCCTACATGCCCTGGGAGGGCTACAACTTCGAGGACGCCATCATCCTCTCGGAGCGGCTGGTCAAAGACGACGTCTTGACGTCGATCCATATCCACGAACACGAGATCGATGCCCGCGACACCAAGCTCGGGCCTGAAGAGATCACCCGAGACATCCCCAATCTTTCCGAGGAGATCCTGGCCGATCTCGATGAGCGGGGCATCGTGCGCATAGGCGCCGAGGTCGGCCCGGGCGATGTGCTGGTCGGAAAGGTCACCCCCAAGGGGGAGACCGAGCTGACCCCCGAAGAGCGCCTGTTGCGAGCCATCTTCGGCGAGAAGGCCCGCGAGGTACGGGACACATCACTCAAGGTGCCCCATGGCGAATCGGGCAAGGTCATCGATGTCAAGGTGTTCAGCCGTGACGAATCCCACGAGCTGCCCCCCGGGGTCAATCAGCTGGTGCGGGTATACGTGGCCCAGAAACGCAAGATCAGTGTTGGTGACAAGCTGGCCGGGCGTCACGGTAACAAGGGCGTAATCAGCCGCATTCTGGCGGTCGAGGACATGCCGTTCATGGAGGACGGCACCCCGATCGACATCATGTTGAATCCCCTTGGTGTGCCGTCGCGAATGAACGTCGGCCAGGTTCTCGAAGCCCACCTGGGCTACGCCGCACGTTGGGGTTGGGAAGTCGACGACCAGCCGGTGGGCCACGAACCCATTCGAGGCACGGAACAAAAGACGCGCACCAACACCGTTCCGTCGACCTTGATCGCCACGCCGGTGTTCGATGGCGCCAAGTGGGACGAGGTCGAAAAGGCGGGCAAGCACCCGACGATCCAGAAGATCTTCGAGAACCTTCGGCCCGAACACATCGACGGTCATCGCATGATTCGCACCGATGGCAAGGCCACCCTCTACAACGGACGCACCGGCGAGCGCTACGACAACCCGATCACGGTCGGAATCGTGTACATCTTGAAGCTCGCCCACCTGGTCGACGACAAGATCCACGCTCGCTCCACCGGCCCGTACTCCATGATCACCCAGCAGCCTCTGGGTGGTAAGGCCCAGTTCGGTGGACAGCGTTTCGGCGAGATGGAGGTGTGGGCCCTTGAGGCCTACGGCGCCGCCTACTGCCTCCAGGAGCTCCTGACCATCAAGTCCGACGACGTGCTCGGCCGCGTCAAGGTCTACGAGGCCATCGTCAAAGGCGAGAACATCCCTGAGCCGGGTATCCCCGAGAGCTTCAAGGTGCTCATCAAGGAGATGCAAGCGTTGTGTCTCAACGTCGAGGTGCTTTCCACCACCGGCGAAGAGATCGAGATGCGTGAACTCGACGAGGATATTTTCCGCACGGCCGAAGAGCTTGGTATCGATCTCTCCCGACCCGAACGTGGCTCTGATGAAGAGGACGCTCGGCGGGCCGCCGAGCGAGCCAGGAACTGACCATCCCGGGCCCACCCCTCCGCTGGGTGACATCGCCGGCCTTGTCCTGCGGTGTCACCTGCCAGTCTCCGTCCAACTACTCCCAATCCGCGAATTCCCACGCCCCCGCGTAGAGAAGAGGGAAACCAGGTGCTCGACGTCAACACCTTCGATCAGCTCCGAATTGGTTTGGCCACCGCCGACTCGATCCGGATGTGGTCAAACGGCGAGGTCAAGAAACCAGAGACGATCAATTACCGTACGCTCAAGCCGGAAAAAGACGGCTTGTTCTGCGAGAAAATCTTCGGTCCGACCAAGGACTGGGAGTGCTACTGCGGCAAGTACAAGCGCGTGCGTTTCAAAGGGATCATCTGCGAACGCTGTGGCGTAGAGGTCACCCGTTCCAAGGTCCGCCGGGAGCGGATGGGCCATATCGAGCTCGCGGCACCGGCCGTACACATCTGGTACCTGCGCGGCACCCGGTCCTGGTTGGCGTACCTGCTGATGGGGACCGAAGCTCGCGAGGAACTCAAGGCCAAGCAGCTTGAGAAGGTCATCTACTTCGCGGCCAATCTGGTCACTTGGGTCGACGAGGACAAGCGTCAAGAGGACCTGCCCTCGCTCGAGAACGAGATCATCGGTGAGCGCGAGGCCATCGAAAAGGATCGAGAGCTACGTATCGCCGAACGGGCAGAGGAGCTCGAGAAAGAGCTCATGGCGCTGGAGAAGCAAAGCGCCAAGGACTCCGAGCTCAAGGCACGCCAGCGGGCCGCGGAAAAGGACATGGCGGCGCTCCGCGAAGAATTCGACGAGGAGCTTGACCTGGTCAACCGCGCCTTCGATGAATTCAAAGACCTCTTCGCCCGAAAGATCATCGAGGACGAGTTGTTGTGGCGCGAGCTCACCGACCGCTTCGGTGACTATTTCGAGGGTGGAATGGGCGCTGACGCCATCGCCCGACTGATCGACCGTATCGATCTCGATGACGAGGAGATCAAGCTCCGCACCCAGATCGATGCTGTCGGCGACATGAAGCCGCTGTCGGCTCAGCGTCGCCAAAAGGCGATCAAGCGGCTGAAGATCGTGACGGCCTTCAACCGCCGCGATGAGAACGGTCGGCGGGTCAACGACCCGCGCGCCATGATCCTCGACGTCGTGCCCGTCATTCCGCCCGAGCTGCGTCCCATGGTGCAGCTCGACGGTGGTCGCTTCGCCACCTCGGACCTGAACGACCTCTATCGCCGGGTTATCAATCGCAACAACCGCTTGAAGCGTCTTCTCGATCTCGGGGCCCCCGAGATCATCGTGAACAACGAGAAGCGCATGCTTCAAGAAGCGGTGGACGCGCTGTTCGACAATGGTCGGCGCGGCCGGCCGGTGACCGGACCTGGCAACCGGCCCCTGAAGTCGCTGTCGGACATGCTCAAAGGCAAGCAAGGCCGGTTCCGCCAGAACCTTCTCGGCAAGCGGGTCGACTATTCGGGCCGTTCGGTCATCGTGGTGGGACCGACCCTCAAGTTGCACCAGTGTGGGCTGCCCAAGCTCATGGCGCTCGAGCTCTTCAAGCCGTTCGTGATGAAGAAGCTGGTTGACGCGGAGCTGGCTCAGAACATCAAATCGGCCAAGCGCATGGTCGAGCGTCGGCGCCCCCAGGTGTGGGACGTCCTCGAAGACGTCATCAAGGAACATCCGGTGATGTTGAACCGGGCGCCCACGCTCCATCGTCTCGGGATCCAGGCCTTCGAGCCGGTCCTGGTCGAGGGCAAGGCCATCCAGATTCACCCGCTGGTGTGTACGGCCTTCAACGCCGACTTCGACGGCGACCAGATGGCGGTCCACCTCCCTCTGTCCGCCGAGGCTCAGGCCGAGGCCCGAGTGCTGATGCTGTCGGCCAACAATGTGCTCTCACCGGCCCATGGTCGTCCTCTGGTCACGCCGACCCAGGACATGATCATCGGCGCGTTCTATCTCACCGAGATGGTCGACGGATCACCGGGCGAAGGTCGGGTCTTCCGCCAGGAGTATGAGGTTCGCCGGGCGTACGACCACGGGGACATCACCCTTCACACCAAGATCCAGTTCCGCATACCCTCGCTCGTCCGCACGCCCGCCAACGGTGCCGCGGCCCAGTACGACGTCACCACCCCCGGTCGGGTCTTCTTCAACTCCGCGCTCCCCGACGAGTTCCCGTTCATCAACCATGTGGTGGCGAAACGGCACATGGGCGAGATCGTCGATGAGTTGGCGGCCAACTACACCAAGGCGGTCGTGGCTCGCTGCCTCGACAACCTCAAGAACATCACGTTCAGCTTCGCGTCGCGTTCGGGTCTCACCATCTCGGTTGACGATGTCCGAACCCCCGAGGAGAAGGCCGGGATTATGGACCTTCACGAGGCCGAAGCCGACAAGGTCGAGCAACAGTTCAATCGGGGCATCATCACCGATGGTGAACGCCGCCAAAAAGAGGTGGAGATCTGGACAAATGCCACCGACGAGGTGCGCGAGGCCATGGAGGTCTCGCTGAAGGCGAAGCGCTTCAACCCGATTGACATGATGGTGGGCTCGGGCGCCCGCGGGAACATGATGCAGGTTCGTCAGATCGCGGGTATGCGCGGCCTGGTGGCCAACCCTCGCGGCGACATGATTCCTCGACCGATCAAGTCCAATTTCCGTGAAGGCTTGACGATGCTCGAGTACTTCATCGCCACGCCAGGCGCCCGAAAGGGTCTGGTCGACACCGCGCTTCGTACCGCGGACTCGGGCTACCTGACGCGTCGACTTGTCGACGTCGCCCAGGAGCTGATCATCAACGATGAGGATCCCTTCGAGCGCGATGGGCCGATTCGGGGCCTCTGGCTCGAGGACATCGGCCCCGACACCGCGGCGCGTCGGACCTATCTTGAGATTCGGCTCTACAGCCGTACCCTCGCCGACGATGTGACGCTCGGCGACGGGACCGTTTTCAAACGGGGATCGCTCGTAGATTTCGACATGATGGCGGCCATGCGCGACGACGAGTCGATCACTCGGGTACGCGTGCTGTCACCGCTCACCGATGATTCTGCGGTCGGTATCAGTGCTGCCAGCTATGGCATGTCGCTCGCGACCAGCAAGCTGATCGAGGTCGGCGAGGCGGTCGGGGTTATCGCGGCCCAGTCGATCGGTGAACCGGGGACCCAGCTGACCATGCGGACCTTCCACACCGGTGGTGTGGCCGGCAAGGACATCGCCGGCGGTCTGCCCCGCGTCGTGGAGCTGTTCGAGGCCCGCAGCCCGAAGGGCAAGGCCACCCTCGCCCGGACCAGCGGGGTCGTGCGACTCTCCGACGATGAGGGCAAGGGCCGAGTGATCACCATTGTCAGTGAGGACGGTGAAGAAGACGAATACACGGTGCCGCTCCAGTCTCGCCTCGAAGTGCAAGATGGCGACGACATCGAAGCCGGTGACGCTATCGTTGACGGTCCCCGTGACCCCAAAGAACTCATCGAAATCAAGGGCGTACGCGAAACCCAGCAGTACCTCGTCGATGAGGTCCAGAAGGTGTATCGCGACCAGGGTGTGTCCATCCACGACAAACACATCGAGCTCATCGTGCGCCAGATGACCCGTCGGATAGCCGTTGGTGAACCTGGTGAGTCGGACTTCTTGCCGGGTGAACGGGTTGACCAGAAGGTCTACGCCGACACCAATCGGGCTCTCGTGAAAGAGAGCAAACGCCCGGCTGAGGGCCGGCCGGAGCTGATGGGTATCACCAAGGCTTCGTTGGCCACCGATTCGTGGTTGTCCGCCGCGTCGTTCCAGGAGACCACTCGGGTACTCACCGAGGCCGCCATCGAGTCGAAGAGTGACTCCCTGTTGGGCCTCAAAGAGAACATCATCATCGGGAAACTGATTCCGGCTGGTACGGGTCTGGAGCGGTATCGCAGCGTCGAGACCAAAGCACCCGAATATCAGCCGATGGAGTTCTTCTCCTCCGACGGTGGGGAGTTCGACGATCCGGCCGAGTTCCTCGCCAGCCTCGACGGGGCCAATGCGGGCGGGGAACTGCCCTCCCACATCGGGGGCGAGGTCATCGACCTCGCGAGCGCGACCAGCGGTGCGCCCGCCGATGGCGAGGCAGGAAGCTGATCGCGCCGTAGCGAAGCGGTACCGAACACCAGCGATATGAGACCAGGCGACCCGATGGACGACCAACCAGTCCATCAGGTCGCCTGGGCCATTTTTCGGTGACCGTCACCGAGATCCCCGGGTTCGAGCTGAGCGGCGAGCTGGGTCGCGGCGGTTCGGCGACCGTCTATGGCGCGTACCAGTCACGTTTCGATCGCGATGTGGCGATCAAGGTGTTCAACACGGTGCTCGGGCCGACACAGCTCGCCCAATTCGAGCGGGAGATGAAGGCTCACGGGCGACTCTCGGCCGACCCGCAGTTCGTGACGGTGTACAGCGACGGGCTGTTGGCCGATGGTCGGCCCTATCTGGTGATGGATCGACTGACGGGGGGGAGTCTCGACACGATCCTGGCCCGGTCGGGAACCCTCCCGGCGTCGAGGGTGGTCGAGATCCTCGGGGTGTTGTCACGCGCGATGCAGGTCGCTCACGACGCCGGCATCATCCACGGAGACCTCAAACCATCGAATGTTCTGCTCGATGGGGAGGCCCGGCCGGTGATCACCGACTTCGGCATCGCCCGCGTCCTCGGGACCACCGCGAGCACCATCGGCCCCGCGGGTCTCACCGCGGCGTATGCCCCACGGGAAGTGGTGGAAGGCCAGCGCCCGGAGCGCGCCGCCGACGTCTACGGTTTGGCCGCCATCGGGTACGCCTTGCTTGCCGGTCGGCCACCTCTTCTACCCAAACAGGACGAGCCCACGTCGGCCTTCTTCATGCGCCTGCTCGACGAGGGACCTGAACCGCTCGTCGCGGACGCCCCACGTGCGGTCATCGAGATCATCGAGCAGGTGCTTCATAGCGCCGCGGAGGACCGACCGACCGCCGCACAGTTCGGTGAATGGCTGGCGAATGCCACGCCCGGACAGATCGAAGCCGCGACCGAACCGGCCCCTGGCCCGGTCGGTGAGCTCACCGAAGCAGCCATGCCGCTGTTGCGTCGACGAGTCGAACCGTCTCCAGATGGCCGCAACGATGCTGCAGCACCCAGCCGGTCAAACGCTGCTGGTCAGCCGGGGTCAAACGCGCCAGCCGAGGCGGGCTCGCCGCGCTCGCCGACACGTCGGACGTCGACGAAGGTGCTCATCGTCGTCTCGGCGTTGGTCGCCGCGGTCGGGCTGGTCGCGGGCGCCTACGCGCTGGTCGACGCCCTGAACGGGGATCGGTCTTCGGGGTCAGGGGTCAACGATGACGCAGCGATCCAACAGCTGACTGCCTTGAGCCAGAGTCTCGTCGCCTCGCGTCAGGTGGATGACGTCGTCACCCCTGTCGCCGCGGTCACTGGCTTCGGGTCGCTCTGGGTGATCAGCCCGGCGGCGGATCAGGTGATCCGCCTGGACGCGGTCACCGGAGACCGCCAAAATGTCATCGCGGTGCCAGCCGGTCCCATCGCCATCGCCAGCGATGAGAAGAACATCTGGGTCGCGAGTGCCATCGCGGCGATCGTTACCGCCATCGACCCGACAACCGGCGACCAGCGACGGATCGACGTCGCCGACGACCCGACCGCGATCGCCGCTGGCGCCGGAGGGGTCTGGGTCGCCCATGCTTCCATCGAGTCGGGCTCTTTCATTGACCCCTCGACCGGTCACGTCACTCGACTGCTGCTCGGTCCTCAGCCGGCAGCGGTGACCACCAGCCCCAATGCCGCCTGGTTCACGACGCTTCAGGGCGGGCATCTGATCGGATTCCGCGGGACCGATCGCCGGTCGATCGGCCAACTACCTCTCGGAGGCGGAACGGAATGGGTGGCTGTGGCCGGCGACCGCGTCTGGGCCACATTGCGGGGGACCTCCCGGCTCCGCTCGGCCGAGCTTTTGCCGCTCCAGACTGCGCTCGATGACCCGGAGGCTGTACCGGACTTGCGGGAGGGCCCCACCGTGCCCTTGCCGGAAACCCCAGGGCCCATCGCCGCCTTCGATGGTGGGCTATGGGTGGCGGAACAATTCGTTGGCTCCGACTCGAGCGTGGACCGACTCTGTGCCATCGACCGGTCTCCCCGGCTGTGGGCGATCGAGCCCGGTAGCGGCCAGGTGGTGGACACCCTCGATCTCGGTGCTGTCGCGGGGATCACCTGTGTGTCGTCTATGCACGCCGGACCCGAAGCGCTATGGATCACCGATCCCGAGTCTGACCGGGTCGTGGGCCTCACCCCTGGCTGAGGGAGGGCGCGGCTAGGAACGGCCCTGTGCTTCGCTGGGACGTTGTTTCCCGCTCTTGTCCCCTGGGCCGCTGACCTTGGCCAGCCCAGGGCTGTGCCGCTCGGGCCACGGCCTCGCTCGGATCACGGCGTTGCTCCGGACAGATGAGCGATTCGGCCATTTTGGCTCCCCCTCCGCTCGGCCTCTCAGAGCTCGAGCCGCCGACGCTGAGCACATAGCCGCGGACATATTGACCCGTGAGGTAGGAAACCGACCCCTGAGTCACGCCGCGAGAGTCGAGGGGTCGCGTGGCGTGCAGAGCAAGATTCGGGCCGGTAAGCTCCGCGCTTGGTGAGCGAACCTATGCTGGCGACGTGCGCTACACACCTTGGCGAGGTCTGGTGATTAGCCGATCACCGTTACGGAGGCCGCTGTCTCACGCGCTTGGTGCGCTGTTGTTGATCGTCGTCGGGCTGGCCTGCTCCATCGGGGAAGCGGGGGCCGCGGTCGAACCGGCGGCGGCGATCGGCCCTGACCCGTTCACCCAGGATTCGGCGGTCGCCGCGCCCTCCGAGCTGCTCGACAGTATCGAAGCCCTGCGATCTGCCTCCGAAGCCGTGTCGAGCGATACCCCCCAAGCGGGTGCGGTAGCGGCCGCGGAAGCGGCCACCGAGCTGGCCTTGCCAATCGTCGAAGCGCCCAGCCCGATCGGCGTCGGGCTCTACGGGGGCACCGAGGCCAACGCCTGCGATGTCGGGGGGATGATCAGCTTCTTCGAGGCCAATCCCGGCCACGCCACCGCCTGGTCCACCGTCATGGGTGTCACCGAGAGCGAGATCCCGGACTTTCTCCGCTCCTTGACCTCCGGATGGCTCCTGACCGACACCGAGGTGGTGAACCACGGCTTCAAGAACGGGGCCGCGACGCCCCGCTCCTCGGTACTCGAGGCCGGCACAGCGGTCCTGGTCGACGCCGACGGAATCCCGCGGGTCCGCTGCAAGTGCGGGAACCCCCTGAAACCCGCGCCATCGATGCTCCAGGCCCATCAGCTCTCGGGCGGGTGGGCGTTCGGTCTCCAGTCGAGCGATCTCCCGGCCGGGGTCGCGGCCACCAACATCGACATCGACGTCGTTCTCAGCGACTGCACGGGAAACCGGTGCCAAGGTGACCTCGCCACCTCTGATTTCGGAGCCCTCGCCGCGGTCGGCGAGGGGTTGAGAAACCTCACCGCAGTCGTGCCCGGCGTCAGGACCGGTGACTGCAATCGCACCGATGCTGGAGTCGTGGGCGCGGCGGGGGTCTACGACGTCGAGCAGGTGCTCGAGCTCGATGCGTCCGGAGGGTCGCCGACCCTGACCCTGATCGAACGAGCCATCCTCGCCCGTCCCGCCTCCGTGCCACCCGGGCTCCAATGCCAGGAGCAGGTGGAGCTGCGGTCCGTCTATCTCGGAACGGCCCGGTGAGCTCGCCAACACCGGGACGCCTGATCGGTGTCGGGTTTCTGGCCACGGGGGCTTCGTTTCTGGTCTACTGGTGTTGCGGGTCGACCTGCGTAGCGCGCTCGCGCTCATCGGATCCGGGTTCGGGCTGGTTGGGTGGGCGCTGTTCAAGCGGCTCGACGACGGGGCGAGGTCGCACCTGGGGAGACGGGTTCTGATCGGAGTGCCGGTCGGCATCATCTCGACCCTTGCCTACGACGGATCAAAATGGCTCTTTGCCGCGGTGAGCGGGGGGAGAGAACCCGTTTGCGGCGATCCCAAGATTCGGGGAGCTTCTGGTGGGGGCGGATCGGTCGACCGGGTTGACCACCGGAAGCCGGTCTGGGGTTTCACCTGATCAACGGGATCACTTTCGCCATCGCCTATGTCGTCGTGATCGAGCGGCCGCGGGTGCGGACCGGCATCGCGTTTGCCCTGGCGCTGGAGCTGTTCCAGCTCGGCTTCTATCCCGGTTGGCTGGATCCGGCGAGCTATGGCGAATTCGCCTCCCTGACCGCATTCGGGCACCTGGTGTACGGGCTGATGATCGCCATCACGGCCAAGACGCTGCTCGATCGCTTTGAACCGCACCCCACGGAGTTTCCGGGATCGTCCGTCGGTGGTGGCCCGAACCCCGTCATCGCGGGATCCCCAGATCACGATCGGGAGGAGACACGTCATGGTTGATCCCCTGCGCCAGCTGATCTGGCACACGGTTCCTGCCCGCCTCGAGGTCTTGTCACCCACGGTGGCGGCCCCGGTATCGCGCCGACGGTTGGCTGGCGGACTGGCGCTGGGGTATCGAGATAGTGGTGGTGGCCTTTCTGGCCGGGATCCACATCGCCGTCGAGAGCGAGCTCGCTCCGGGGGCGGGCTTCGGCGCCCAGTTCTCCCTGGTCGGCCAGTTCATGCTGATCGGACTCTTTGTCGCGGCGTTTCTGGCCCGGCCGGTGGGCATCTGGACCGTCGTCGGCGCCAATCCCGACATATTCGGTATCCAACGCCTGGCCGAGGCGTTCCCCTTGGCGATGGCGGCCTTGATCGCCGTCCTCGCCCGGTATCGGCTGGCCAGTTCTTCGGGGTGCCCTTCGTGCTCGGTCTGGTCATCGTGCCGAAGACGCTCACAGGCGCCGACCTGAACCGCATCGTGTTCGCCGGGCTGGGCGGTGCCGCTGTGGTCTCGGCGATCCTGGCCGCCCGTCGAGCTGCCGCCGAGGCCGACGTGGAGGATCCACCCCACAATCGCGCCGACCCATCGGGCGGGCCGGGGCCCTCGGCGACGGTCACCCGACATGCTCCACCTCCTCCGCCTCGACTCACCGGCTCCCCTCCTCCGCCTCGACCCACGTCCCGACCGGAGCCCCGTCGTGATTCGCCCCACGAGAGACACCCGCTGGGCCGTGCGCCTTGTTTTGGCCGCCGGTCTCGCGTTCGGATTTCTGGTCCTGACCGCCGGACCCGCGGTCGCCGACAACTGTGGTTCGGTGGGCGATACCTGTCGAGGCACCTTCATCGGTGGCGCCACGGCCGCGGTGGGGGCGGCGACCGGAGCCTTAGCGCTCGTCGCCGGAGCCGCGCTGGGCAGTGGCGCCACGCGGACCCGACTCGGCAAACCTCCCCACTGGTCGGCTGGAGAAGCGAACCCTGGCACCACCGACGGCACCTACACCGGCCGCGGGCCGACTCCGCCTACGACTACGCCAGGCACCTATCTCGGTCCCGGTGATGTCCCACGGTCACCGGCTGAAGGGACCTACGCCGGTGCATCGGGTGAGGATCCCGAACCAGAGGCGGAACCTGGCCGGCCACCGCCCGATGAACCTCTCGGCCCGAACCCTGATCGGCCCGAAACCGCCTGAAGATCGTTGCCACCTGGCAGCCCACCCCCTAGCCTACGACGAGCGACGATTCCCGCCGTCGAGTCGGCGGAGCCGCTCGGAGCCCGGGCTGATTCGGGCAAAAAGATGGAACCGAATTGATAAACGGGCCTTATCGTCGTAGGCTCAATTGCTGGGTGCGTGCGCGCCCATGCCTCCCGCGTCACCTCAACATGCTGCCCGGTTACAATGCTGTACCGGATCGTGCCGATACGTCGTCACTCGCTGCACTGATGGGACCGCAGGGGTCGGGACCTTTATCGAAGGTCCGCCCATCGTCTGCAGCCGACCATCCGGCTGTAGTTTCATTTCTCGTCGCAGCATCCCGTACCACCAGAGGTCGTTCACCGGTGCCCACCATCCAGCAGTTGGTCCGCAAGGGCCGTCAGGCCAAACCCGTCAAAGGCAAGACGCCTGCACTCAAGGGCGCCCCCCAACGACGCGGGGTATGCACACGCGTGTACACCACCACTCCGAAGAAACCGAACTCGGCCCTGCGCAAAGTGGCCCGTGTTCGCTTGACCAGCGGTATGGAGGTGACGGCCTACATCCCGGGTGAGGGCCACAACCTTCAGGAGCACTCCATCGTCCTGGTACGCGGGGGCCGGGTAAAGGACATTCCCGGCGTCCGATACAAGATCATCCGCGGCACGTTGGACACCTCCGGGGTTCGAGACCGCAAGCAGGCCCGTAGCCGTTACGGCGCCAAGAAGGAAGGCTGACGTGCCTCGCAAAGGACCGGCTCCGCGCCGTGAGCTCATGCCCGACCCCATCTACCGGTCGGTGCTCGTTACCCAGTTCATCAACAAGGTGCTCCAGCGCGGCAAGCGCACCACCGCCGAACGAATCGTCTACGAAGCCTTGACCATCGTGGAAGAAAAGACGGGGAGCGAACCTACCGCCACCTTGAAGCGTGCGGTGGAGAACATCAAGCCCCAGCTGGAAGTACGCAGCCGTCGCGTGGGTGGCGCGACCTATCAGGTGCCCGTCGAGGTTCGGCCCCGTCGGGCCAATACCCTGGCTATTCGATGGATCGTCAGCTTCTCTCGCCAGCGTCGCGAGCGGTCGATGGCCGATCGATTGGCCAATGAGCTGCTCGACGCTTCCAATGGTGTCGGCGCATCGGCCAAGCGCAAAGAGGATCTCCACAAGATGGCCGAGTCCAATAAGGCCTTTGCCCACTATCGCTGGTGACGCAGCGCACGGCACCACTACGCGCGCATGATGATGCCTATGGTCGCCAGGGGGAAGACCTTAGGCCCCATGCGACCTCGGCTGGTCGGCCGGATATGAGTTTCCCGCGACCGGCCATCGAAACATCGATACACCCACACCAGAACAGGTTGACGAAGAGAGCGGACGATGGCTGACAGGACCCACCCCCTCGAGCGAACCCGCAATATCGGCATCATGGCCCATATCGATGCCGGCAAGACCACGACGACTGAACGCATCCTCTACTACACCGGTCGTAACTACAAGATCGGCGAGGTGCACGAAGGCTCCGCGACCATGGACTGGATGGTCCAGGAGCAGGAGCGGGGTATCACCATCACCTCCGCCGCCACCTCGGCGGAGTGGAACGATCACCGGATCAACATCATCGACACCCCCGGTCACGTCGACTTCACCGTCGAGGTCGAACGGTCTTTGCGCGTGCTCGACGGGGCAGTGGCCGTGTTCGACGGGGTCGCCGGAGTCGAGCCGCAGACCGAGACGGTCTGGCGTCAGGCCGACAAATACGCGGTACCTCGGATGTGTTTCATCAACAAGATGGATCGCACCGGTGCGGACTTCTTCGCCGCCGTGGACAGCATCGTCGATCGTCTTGGCGGCAACATTGCGGTCATCCAGTTGCCCATTGGGGCCGAGGCCGATTTCAAGGGTGTCGTGGACCTCGTCGAGATGCGCGCCATCGTCTGGGAAACCGAGGACCTCGGTGCCACCTTCCACTATGTGGACATCCCTGAGGATATGGCCCACCAAGCGGCGGAGTACCGGGCCCGGCTGATCGAGACCCTCGCGGATCATGACGAGAACATCCTGGAAAAGTTCTTCGCCGATGAGGAGGTGCCGGTCAAAGAGATCAAGTACGCCCTCCGGGCGGCCACCATCTCCAATGCCCTCGTGCCCATCCTCAACGGCACCGCGTTCAAGAACAAGGGTGTTCAGCCCTTGCTCGATGCCGTCGTGGACTATATGCCTTCGCCCCTCGATCTGCCCCCCGTCGAGGGCCGCAATCTCAAGACGGGTGACACGATCCCCCGCGCCGCCGACGATAGCGAACCGTTCAGCGCGCTGGCGTTCAAGATTATGACCGACCCGCACGTGGGAAAGCTCACGTACTTCCGGGTCTACAGCGGCACCCTGAACAAGGGCGACCAGGTGGTCAACTCGCGTACCTCCCGCAAGGAGCGGGTCGGCCGTCTCCTGGAGATGCACGCCAACGCTCGCGAAGACCGCGACGCAGTCTTCGCCGGCGACATCGTGGCCGGGATTGGGTTCAAGGACACTCGCACGGGCGACACCCTTTCGGACCCATCGGTGCCTTTGGCCCTGGAGGATCTCGAATTCCCCGAGCCGGTTATCCATGTGGCCGTTGAGCCCCGGACCAAGGTCGATCAGGACAAGCTCTCCAAGGCGCTTTACGCGCTGTCCGAGGAGGACCCCACCTTCCGGGTTCGCACCGATGAGGAGACCGCTCAGACGGTGATCTCGGGGATGGGTGAGCTTCATCTCGAGGTGTTGGTCGACCGGATGTTGCGCGAGTTCAACGTCGATGCCACCGTCGGTAAGCCCCAGGTGGCCTACCGCGAGACCATCACGACCAATGTGACGAAGTTCGTCTATCGCCATGTGAAGCAGACGGGTGGCTCCGGTCAGTTCGCACACATTGTGCTGAACGTCGAGCCCTCTGGTCCGGGAGGGGGATACTCCTTCGATGACCAGATCAGCGGGGGACGCATCCCCAAGGAATACATTCCTTCGGTGAACCACGGCATTCAAGACGCGATGACCGCCGGTTCCCTCGCCGGCTATCCCGTCGTCGATGTGAAGATTGAATTGGTCGACGGTTCGGCCCACGACGTCGACTCGTCGGAGATGGCGTTCAAAATCGCCGGCACCATGGCCTTCAAGGAAGCCATGCGCCAGGCCAGTCCTGTGCTACTCGAGCCCATCATGGCGGTCGAAGTGGTGACCCCTGAGCACTACATGGGCGATGTCATGGGCGACCTGTCGTCTCGACGAGGCAAGGTTGGCGGCATGGAACAGCGGGGCAACAACCAGGTGGTCAATGCCGAAGTACCGTTGTCGGAGATGTTCGGTTACTCGACCGACCTCCGTTCGCGGACGCAGGGTCGGGCCACCTACACGATGCAGTTCAAGTCCTACCAGCAGATGCCCAGAGCCAACCAGGAAGAGATCGTCGCCCGCGTGCGCGGTCAGTAATCGAACTTCCGCTAGTGTCCACTCTTCTCGGATCGATTCTTCCGAATCGGCCGACCATCTAAGCTAACCCACCAGATCGTAACAACCGGTCACTTGACCGTCCGAGCACCACAGAGGCAATCCCAATGGCCAAAGAGAAGTTTGAGCGTACGAAGCCACATCTAAATGTGGGGACGATGGGTCATATTGATCATGGGAAGACGACGTTGACGGCGGCGATTACGAAGGTGTTGTCGGACGCGGGTAGTGGTGGTGTGTTTACGGATTTTGCGGATATTGATAAGGCTCCTGAGGAGAGGGAGCGGGGTATCACGATCAATATTTCGCATGTGGAGTACGAGACTGAGAATCGGCATTATGCGCATGTGGATATGCCGGGGCATGCGGATTATATCAAGAACATGATTACGGGTGCCGCGCAGGTGGATGGGGCCATTTTGGTGGTCTCGGCGGCGGACGGTCCGATGCCTCAAACGCGTGAGCATGTGTTGTTGGCTCGTCAGGTGGGGGTGCCGGCGATTGTGGTGGCCTTGAATAAGGTCGACATGGTTGATGATGAAGAGTTGTTGGATTTGGTGGAGCTCGAGGTTCGGGAGTTGTTGTCCGAATATGAGTTCCCTGGTGATGACATTCCGGTGGTGAAGGTCTCGGCGTTGAAGGCGTTGGAGGGGGATTCTGATGCGGCGGCGGCGGTGTTGGAGTTGATGGCGGCGGTCGATGAGTATGTCGTGGAGCCCGAGCGCGATACCGCGAAGCCGTTCTTGATGCCGATCGAGGATGTGTTTTCGATCACGGGTCGCGGCACGGTGGTGACGGGCCGGGTGGAGCAGGGCATCGTCAACACCGGTGACGAGGTCGAGATCGTGGGGATCAAGGACACGACGACGACCACGGTGACCGGGGTGGAGATGTTCCGGAAGTTGTTGGATGAGGGCCGGGCGGGGGACAACATCGGGGCGTTGTTGCGGGGTACCGCGAAAGAAGATGTGGAGCGGGGGCAGGTGTTGGCGAAGCCGGGCTCGATTACTCCTCATACGGTGTTTGATGCGCAGGTGTATGTGTTGACGCAGGCTGAAGGTGGGCGGCATAAGCCGTTCTTCAGTAACTATCGTCCCCAGTTCTATTTCCGCACGACGGATGTGACGGGCTCGATTCGGTTGCCGGATGGGACCGAGATGGTGATGCCCGGTGACAACACCGTGATGCATGTGGAGCTGATTCAGCCGATCGCGATGGAAGAGGGGTTGCGGTTCGCGATTCGTGAGGGTGGTCGGACGGTTGGAGCCGGCCGAGTCACCAATATTGTTTCCTGAACGAAGAGACGAGTAAACGATGGCAGCGAGCCAAAAGATCCGAATCCGCCTCAAGGCGTATGACCATGAGGTCATCGACCAATCGACGAAAAAGATCGTCGAGACGGTCAAGCGCACGCAGGCCGAACTGCGGGGTCCAATCCCGCTACCGACCGAAAAGCACCGCTATACGGTGATTCGCTCGCCGCACAAGGACAAGGACAGCCGCGAACACTTCGAGATGCGTATTCACAAGCGGTTGCTCGACATTCTCGAGCCCTCGCCCAAGACCGTCGACGCGCTGCAACGCCTAGAGCTGCCCGCCGGTGTGGACATCGAGATCAAGATCCAACAGGGTTAGTCCTCTCACCCTTGTACGAAGAACCCCGGGCCTTCCGCCCGGGGTTCTTCGCGTCCAGGCTGCTGGCTGGCGGCCGCGGGCTCGCCATGGCGACCTCACTGGCGATCGGCCTCATCTGTCGAGGCACCGGCACACCCCTGTCGCATGGAGAATGCGGCTCAGCATCTGCAAGGTGTCACACGTCGGGGCGGCTCGCGCCGTCGGCTCGGCGCCGAGCGGGTTTGTCGCGCCCCCCGAGAGGCCTCCAACGTCGCCGTATCGGCCTGTGCGGGTGGCCGCCCGAGAGCGGGGCGGGCGCACTCATCGCTATCGAATCCAGGGCGGTACTGGTGATGGCGACCCGCTCGGCCCTCCCGGTAAGGACCACACCTGATGTCGATCGAGTTGGCTGAGTATCGGACCCGCGTGGCCGATCTGTACGCCGCGGTGCGTGTCACCGGTCCCGATCAGCGGACGTGGAGCGGCTGGCGTCGGGACCGCCAGGAGCTGCTCACAACCCATCCGTGGAGTGCGCTCGCTCAGCCTGGCCTCGGCTCGTGGTGCGAGCCGCCGGACTTCTTCGCCAACGACCCGACCTGGCGGTTGATCGGCCGGTTCGAGTCGGCTCTCTCGGATGGGTCGCCGAACGTTTGGACCCACGATGGTGACGACTTCCCCGAGGTTGGCACGCTGGCATTCGATCGGGCCGGCGAGAAATGTTCGTTGTCGTTGTTCTGGCTCGATTCCTATGGCGGGGGCTTGTTCCTCCCGTTCCGGGACATGACCAACGGCGACACGACCTTCGGCGCGGGCCGCTATGTGCTCGATGGCGCAAAAGGGGCGCGGACCTGGGGTCGGGCCGCGTGACCGCTCCTCGGAGAGCACGGCGGCGCCCGCTCAGGACACCGTGCTGGTGGATCTGAACTTCGCGTACCACCCCTCGAGTGTGTGGAATTCGATGTGGCAGTGCCCCCTTGCTCCGTTGTCCAATCGACTGTCCGTGGCGGTGTGCGCCGGTGAGCGCACTCCCGGTGAGTAATCAGACGCACGCTGATCGTCCCGCTGCTCGCTCATGGTGCGGCGCACCTTGTCTGAGCGCTGGTGCAGGCCGGCGGCCGACGGCGCGCGATGCCGAGGGTGGAGCTTCAAACGCTTAACGATAGAATTCCGACGACCAGGCTGAGAGGCCCGAAGCAGCTCCTCGCCTGTGCGCCGGCAAGGCAGCGGGCTCGCGGCTTGTCGTGACATGGGGCAATTTGGTGCAGGGCGGAGACGCGAGTACTATAAAGTCCTTGTGCAGCGGCCGGGTTTCAACCAGGCAGCGGCACGGAATCTAGTGCGTTCGACGCTCCCCGACTTCTAATGGCTCCACTTCAGTCATTGAGAGTCGAGGGCAACGGATGAGGTCGAAATCTCAATTGTGATCGCCGTCCTCGACGGGCCGGATCATACCGAGATAGCTGGCCAAATTTTACGTCTGTGCAGGCCTACGGCATTCGAGCCGGGGAACCACGCAGCAAATTCGAGAAAGCGCTCCGCCGGGTTAGCCCGTAGCGGGGCATTCGTATGAGCGCCCGTTTACGTCGAGCTCATCGGCCCCCGTGCCGGCAAGTCCTGTGGGTTTCCACCCGCCCCGAGAGGGTCTGGATGGTCACCCCGGCGAGCCGCCACCAGTTCACCCCCCGTCCCAGAAAGCACACCGAGATGGCGAACAAGGCAATCGTCGGCGAGAAGATCGGCATGACCCAGGTATGGAATGACGACAATCAGATCGTGCCCGTGACCGTCGTCAAGGTCGAGCCGTGCCGGGTCGTCCAGGTCAAGACGCCAGAAAATGATGGGTACGGCGCCCTTCAGGTCACCTTCGGTCAGAAGAACCCGAGTCGGGTGAACCAACCAGAACGTGGCCACTTCGACAAAGCTGGTGTCCAGCCAGGCCGTCAACTCGTCGAGCTGCGCCTCGACGACGTCAGCGAATATGAGGTCGGTCAAGAGCTTAAGGTCGATGTACTCGCCGACGGCGAGCACATCGACGTCACCGCGCTGAGCAAGGGCAAAGGATTTGCCGGACCGATGAAGCGTCACGGCTTCAAGGGTCAGCGGGCATCCCACGGTGCCCACCGCGTGCATCGCATGCCCGGCTCGATCGGCGCCTGCGCCACACCGTCCCGGGTGTTCCGAGGTACTCGGATGGCCGGGCGCATGGGTAATCAGCTCGTGACCACACTGAACCTTGAGGTCGTTCAGGCCGACGTCGAACGCAATCTTCTGCTCGTGAAGGGCTCGGTTCCTGGGCCCCGCGGGGGGCTGGTGCTCATCCGTGACGCTGTGAAGGGAGGTCGGTAATGGCCCCGACGACATCATCTGGTCCGCTGGACCAATCAATCTTTGGTATTGAGCCGAACCAGGCCGTGATGCACCAAGTGGTCACCGCCCAGTTGGCCGCCCGCCGAGCTGGCACGCAAAGCACCAAGACCCGGGCCGAGGTCCGAGGTGGTGGCGCCAAGCCTTGGCGACAGAAGGGTACCGGCCGGGCCCGTCAGGGTTCGATCCGCTCACCCCAGTGGCGTGGCGGCGGCGTAGCGCTGGGTCCGAAACCGCGCAGCTACCGCCAGCGCACTCCGAAGAAGATGATCCGCCTCGCCCTTCGTTCGGCGTTGTCGGACCGGGCTGCTGACGGCCGAATCATCGTCGTGGAGTCCTGGGGCTGGGACACGCCCTCGACCAAGAATGCCAAGGCCGCTTTGGCGTCCCTCGGCGCCGAAGGCCGCGTTCTTCTTGTGACCGACCGCGACGATGAGACCGTCTGGAAGAGCTTCCGGAATCTCACGAACGTCCATATCCAGAGCCCGGGCGAGCTGAACACGTACGACGTTCTCGTCAACGACTACGTGGTCTTCACGACGAGGACGCTGCCCGACGGAGCCGGCGCGACGACAACGGATGTCGTCGAGGACGCCCCCACGAGTGACCGCCCATCCGACGAGGAGCCGGCGGCGCCGGCCGACGCCGCCGAGCAGGGAAGCGACTCATGATGAAGCGACCCCAGGACGTGATCCTTCGACCGGTCGTGTCCGAGAAGTCCTATGGACTCCTTGAAGACAACGTCTACACCTTCATCGTGCACCCGGATTCGTCAAAACCCGAGATTCGCGACGCGGTCGAGGCGATCTTCGATGTCAGCGTGGTCAAGGTCAATACCTTGAACCGCAAAGGCAAGCGTAAGCGCAACCGCCGCGATGGCTCCTACTCGTCCCGACCCAACACCAAGCGAGCGATCGTCACCCTTGTCGAGGGCGACGAGATCCCGCTGTTCGATACCTGAGGTAGATGGCATGGCTGTCAACAAGCGCAAGCCGACCAGTCCGGGTCGACGATTCCAGACCAGCGCCGACTTCGCGGAGCTCACGACGAATCGGCCCGAGAAGACGCTCCTCTCGCCCAAGCCGCGCACTGGTGGGCGTAACAACTATGGGCGCAAGACGGCCCGGCACAAGGGCGGTGGTCACAAGCGGCAGTATCGCCAGATCGACTTCCGGCGCAACAAGGACCATGTTCCGGCCAAGGTCGCCACTATCGAGTACGACCCGAACCGCAACTGTCGGATCTGTTTGCTGCACTATCTCGACGGCGAGAAGCGCTATATCCTGGCTCCCCGAGACGTCCAGGTGGGCGACCTCCTCGAGAGCGGCCAGGGCGTCGAGATTCGTCCTGGCAACGCGCTCCCATTGCGCTTCATCCCCGTGGGTACCACGGTCCACAATGTCGAGCTCTACCCGGACGGTGGGGCCAAGCTGGCTCGCAGCGCCGGCTCGAGCGTGCAACTGGTCGCCAAGGAAGGCGAATTTGCCACCCTGCGCCTGCCGAGTACAGAGATGCGTCGCGTGCCGATCGATAGTCGGGCCACCGTCGGCGAGGTGGGTAACTCCGAAGCTGACCTGGTCAAGATCGGCAAGGCGGGGCGCAATCGTTGGAAAGGCGTTCGGCCCCAGACCCGCGGCGTGGCTATGAACCCGGTCGACCATCCTCATGGTGGCGGCGAGGGCAAGAGCTCAGGCGGTCGTCACCCGGTATCCCCATGGGGCAAGCCTGAAGGCCGTACCCGAAACAAGAACAAAGCCAGCCAAAAGCTCATCGTCCGGCGCCGCCGCACCCGCGGCACCCGGCGCTGAAGGAGGAGCCGAACATGCCTCGCAGCCTCAAGAAGGGCGCATTCGTCGACGACCACCTGCTCCGCAAGGTGGACGTGCTGAACGACAAGGGCGAAAAACAGGTCATCAAGACCTGGTCCCGTCGCTCCACGATCATCCCGGAGATGATCGGCCACACGATCGCGGTCCACGACGGACGCAAACACGTGCCGGTGTACATCACCGAGTCGATGGTCGGTCACAAGTTGGGCGAATTCGCGCCAACCCGAACATTCCGCTTCCACGCAGGCCAGGAACGAGGTGGCCGACGCTGATGGCTTTCGGTACCAAGACCAACGAACGGCCGGGCACTCGGGCCCAGACGAAGTATGTCCGGATGTCGGCCTACAAGGCTCGCGAAGTACTCAACATTATCCGCGGGCAGTCCGTCGAGGCCGCCGAGGACAACCTGGCGCTCATCGAGCGCGGCGCGGCCGATGTCATTGGAAAAACCTTGGCGTCGGCCGTGGCGAACGCCGTTCACAATGATGAACTGGCCGCTGATGAGTTGTACGTGACGGCCTGCTTTGCCGACGAGGGTCCGACGCTCAAGCGCTGGCGCCCGCGAGCGCGCGGCCGTGCCACCCGGATACGCAAACGTACTTGCCACATCACGATCATTGTGGCCCGCATGGATGACGATGCGCTCGAGATCCAACGGGTCCGCGACGAGGCCCGCGGCGGTACCGCGGCCACCGGCAATGCTGCAGAAGAACGGCGTCGCCGAGTGGCGCGTAGCCGAGGTGAAGAAACCGAAGCGGAAGCAGCGAGCGAGTCCGACTCCGCCGCAACCGAGGACCCCATCGACGAGGTGGCCGCGGACGAGATCACGAACGAAGACGTGGTCGAGCCGGTCGAAGATGTCGAACCCGACAAGGAACCGAGCGACGACATGGACCCCGCCACCGAGACCGCCGCCGACGCGCCGGTCGAAGCCGCTGACGACGCAGCCACCGAAGGGGAAAGCTGATGGGGCAGAAAATCAACCCGTACGGGTTCCGCCTCGGCGTTACCACCGAGTGGAAGTCGCGCTGGTTCGCCGACCGCGAAACGTACGGCAACTATGTCATTGAGGACTGGAAGATTCGGGACTACCTGATGACCCAGCTTCCTCACGCCGCGATCAGCCGCGTGGAGATCGAGCGCACTCGTGATCGTCTGCGGGTTGATGTGCACACCGCTCGACCAGGGATTGTCATCGGCCGCCGGGGCAGCGAAGCCGATCGCCTCCGGGCCGGACTGACCAAGATCACCGGTAATAACAAGGTCCAGCTGAACATTCAGGAGATCAAGGCGCCGGAGCTCGATGCGGCGCTGATCGCCCAGGGCGTCGCGGACCAGCTCGCCGGCCGAGTCGCATTTCGTCGGGCCATGAAACGGGCCGTCCAGAACGCCCAGAAGGCCGGCGCACTCGGTATCCGCGTGCAGAGCTCGGGCCGTCTGGGCGGGTCGGAAATGGCCCGCACCGAGTGGTACCGCGAGGGTCGGGTGCCATTGCACACCCTTCGGGCCGATATCGATTACGGCTTCCGTGAGGCCAAGACCACCGCGGGCCGTATCGGGGTGAAAGTGTGGATCTATAAGGGCGACATCCTGCCCTACAAGACGGTGGGCGAGGACAAGATCTCCCGCGAGGCGGCTATGGCCGTCGGTGAGACCTCTGGCTCGGCCCGGCCGCGCAAGGTCGTCTCCTCTTCCGGTGGACCCCCGCCCGGGGCGGTGCCCGATCCGGCGGCCGCTACTCCTGAAATCCCCGAAGCCGACGCTGCTGTGGACGAACTTGTGCCGCTCGTGAAAGAAGCCGATCCCGAGCTGGAAGCGCTTCTGGCCGAAGAAGAAGAAATCGAACGGTCGGTCCGAGACACCCACGAGACGCCCCACTTCCGACCGGGAGACGCCGACTGATGTTGATGCCCAAGAAAGTCAAACACCGCAAGCACCACCGCGGTCGCATGCGGGGCGGAGCCAAGGGCGCCTCGACCGTCAGCTACGGCGACTTCGGTATCCAAGCTATCGAACCGGGTTGGATCACTGCCCGCCAGATAGAGGCCGCTCGTATTGCCATGACTCGCCACATCAAGCGTGGCGGCAAGGTATGGATCAACGTGTTCCCGGACAAGCCGGTCACCGAGAAACCAGCCGAGACCCGCATGGGTTCGGGCAAGGGAAATCCTGAGCGGTGGGTGGCGGTGGTCAGGCCCGGGCGGATCATGTTTGAGCTCTCGTATCCCGATGAGACCGTCGCCAAAGAGGCACTGGACCGGGCTATTCAAAAGCTGCCTATCAAGGCCAAGATCGTAACCCGCGAGGAGGGCTTCTGATGGCGGTGGGCCAGGTCAAAGAGATGAACGACGAGGAGCTGGTGAAGCGACTCGGCGAGACCAAACAAGAACTGTTCAACTTGCGGTTCCAGCATGTGACCGGCACTTTGGAGAACCCCCATCGCCTCAGCGAGGCGCGCCGGGATGTGGCTCGAGTCCTTACGGAGCTCCGTGAACGCGAGATTCTGGCGGCCGAGGCTCTTGCCGCCGTACAAGGAGAGGCGCGATGAGCGACCAGCCCCCCGCCCAAGACGCGACAGAAGCGGTCTCAACGGCCGGTGCCGTCGCCGAATCGTCCACCGCCATAGGCGAACGCCCCACTCGAAAGGTTCGTGAGGGTCTCGTCATTTCGAACGCGAATGACAAGACCGCTGTGGTTCGTGTCACGGACCGGGTTCGACATCGGCGTTACGCCAAGACGGTCCAGCGCTCGACCAAGCTGCATGTTCACGACGAGCAAAATGCCACGAACGTTGGTGATCGGGTTCGTGTGACAGAGACGAGGCCGACATCGAAGCTGAAGCGCTGGCGTCTGGTGGAGATTCTGGAGCGCGCCCGATGATTCAACAAGAGACACGGCTGCGGGTGGCCGACAACAGTGGCGCCCGCGAGGTGCTGTGCATCAAGGTGCTCGGCGGCTCCAAGCGTCGCTATGCCTCGATCGGCGATGTGTTCGTGGCCACCGTGAAAGACGCGATCCCCGGCGCCCAGGTCAAAAAGGGTGAGGTGGTCAAGTGTGTGGTCGTGCGGACAAAGAAGCAGAAACGCCGGCCTGACGGTTCCTATATTCGCTTCGACGAGAATGCGGCGGTGTTGATCAATGATCAAAGCCAGCCGCGAGGTACTCGCATCTTCGGGCCTGTCGGTCGGGAACTGCGTGACAAGCGCTTCATGAGGATCGTCTCACTGGCCCCGGAGGTGCTCTGATGAAGATCCGTAAGGGAGATAGGGTCGTCGTCTTGGCCGGAAAGGATCGCGGCGTCGAAGGCGTGGTCTCCCGGGCGCTACCAGAGGCCAACAAGGTCATTGTCGAGGGTGTCAACATGGCCCGCAAGCACCAGAAGCCGACCCGCATGGATTCGCAAGGCGGCATTATCGACTTCGATATGCCGATTGACGCCTCAAATGTGGCGGTCATCAATCCCAAGGACGGCAAGCCGACCCGGGTTGGCTATCGCTTCGATAACGACGGCACGAAGTTCCGTATCAGTCGCCGGACCGGAGATGATCTGTGAGTGACACCGTAATCTCTGCCCGTTTCAAGCAGCGTTACGACGCCGAAATTCGCGACAGTCTGAAGGCCGACCTGGACTTGGCCAACGTGATGCTGGTGCCGACGCTCGAAAAGATCGTTATCAACATGGGCATCGGTGCCGCCGTGGCCCAGGGCAACCTGATCGAGTTCGCAGTGGAGGACCTGACGGCCATCGCCGGCCAGCGTCCCACGATCACGAGGGCCAAAAAGTCCGTCGCTGGGTTCAAGCTCCGCGAGGGCAACGCCATCGGCGCCAAGGTCACCCTTCGCGGCGATAGGGCATGGGACTTTCTCGATCGCCTGATCACCCTGGCTATTCCCCGCATCCGCGACTTTCGCGGTCTCAGCAGCCGATCGTTCGACGGCCGAGGCAACTACACCTTCGGAGTGACCGAGCAATTGATCTTTCCCGAAATCGACTATGACAAGATCAAACATGTTCAGGGCATGGACATCACGATCGTGACGACCGCCGCCGATGATGTAGCGGGCCGAGCCTTTCTCGAGGCCTTCGGTTTCCCGTTCCGCCGTGAGGGAGTGAACTGATGGCCAAAAAGGCGTTGAAAGAAAAGCAGCAGCGCAAACCCAAGTTCAAGGTTCGGGGCTATACCCGTTGCCGCAAATGCGGGCGCCCCCGCGCCGTGTACCGCAAGTTTGGTCTTTGTCGGATTTGTTTGCGTCAGCTGGCCCACGCCGGGGAAATCCCCGGTTTGACCAAGTCGAGCTGGTGAGGAGGTAGACCAAGATGACGATGACCGACCCAATAGCGGACATGCTTACGCGAATCCGCAACGCCAATGTCGCCATGCACGACGAGGTCTCGATGCCCTCATCGAAGCTCAAGGAATCCCTGGCCGACATCCTGAAGCTCGAGGGCTACATCGAAGCCTTTGATATTGCCGAACGCACTGAAGGCCCCGGCGACGAGCTCACTATCACCATGAAGTACTCACCCGAGCGGGCCCGAACGATATCTGGGCTGCAGCGGGTGTCCAAACCCGGCCTTCGGGTGTATTCCAAGTCACGAGAGATTCCCCGTGTGCTCGGAGGCCTTGGTGTCGCCGTTGTCTCCACGAGCCAGGGGCTGATGTCGGATCGGGAGGCTCGCCGTCGCCGCATGGGCGGCGAAGTCATCCTGTACGTCTGGTGAGGAGAACCGCATGTCTCGCGTAGGCAAGACCCCTATTCCCATCCCGCCCGGCGTCGACGTTGGGCTGAGTGGCCGAACCGTCAAAGTAAGGGGCCCGAAAGGCGAGCTCGTCCATGAGCTGCCCGACGGGATCGCCTTGACGAGCGACGACGGCACGGTGAGCCTCGACCGTTCCGATGACAGTCGTCAGAACCGTGCGCTGCACGGCTTGACGCGGTCGTTGGTGAACAACATGGTCGTAGGAGTGACCGACGGGTTCCGCAAGGAGCTACAGATCGTTGGCGTCGGCTATCGGGCCAACGCCAAGGGCACCAACGCCCTTGAGCTGTCGCTCGGATACAGCCACACGGTTCAGGTGAAGGCCCCGGACGGGGTGACCTTCGAAGTCCCTCAACCGACACAGATCGCGGTGATTGGTATCGACAAACAGAAGGTCGGTCAGGTCGCCGCGGACATTCGAGCCCTACGTAAACCCGAGCCCTACAAAGGCAAGGGTGTGCGGTATGTGGGCGAACACGTCCGGCGCAAAGCCGGCAAGACCGCCAAGTAATCGTGAAGACAAGTGATCGTAGGTAGACGACGATGAGCGACAGCGCGAAACAGAAGCGTCTCGGCCGCCAACGCCGCCATAATCGGGTGCGCAAGAAGGTGCGAGGCACCGACCTGCGGCCGCGCCTGGCGGTGTATCGCTCGAACCGTCACATCGGCGTCCAGCTGATCGACGACATTCGGGGGGTCACGCTGGCTCACGCGACGACCCTGGAGTCTTCGCAGCGGTCCCGCACCGGTGGCGACATCGAAGCCGCCGCCCAGGTAGGCAAATTGATCGCCACCCGGGCGAAAGACGCCGGAGTAGAGAAGGTCGTGTTCGATCGCGGAGGCTTCCGCTACCAAGGGCGCGTCGCTGCGCTCGCCGAGGCCGCCCGCGAGGGCGGATTGGAGTTCTAGATGGCCAACGGACGCAACGACCGAAACGATCGTGGTGGTCGGCACAATGACAACGACGCGGGCCAGCTCCGTGACTCGCGTGTCATCAACATCAATCGCGTGGCCAAGGTGGTCAAGGGTGGCCGGCGGTTCTCGTTCACGGCGCTCGTGGTGATTGGCGATGGCGCCGGCCGGGTGGGACTCGGCTACGGCAAAGCGAAAGAGGTGCCGCTCGCCATCCAGAAAGGCACCGAAGAGGCGCGTAAGAATGTGTTCAAGGTGCCTCTTGCGGGTACGACCATCGTGCACCCGATCATTGGGGAGATGGGAGCAGGCCGGGTCCTGCTGAAGCCGGCTGCTCCGGGAACCGGTGTGATCGCCGGCGGTGCCGCGCGCGCCATTCTCGAAGAGGCGGGCGTGAACGATGTGTTGTGCAAGTCTCTCGGATCGGCCAACTACATCAATGTGGCACGGGCCACAATCGCCGGGCTGCAAGCGATCAAGAGGCCCGACGAGGTCGCCAGGCTTCGCGGCATACCCGCTGATGAGTTCGTACCCGCCGGCTTGTTGAACGCCTACAACGAGTCCGAGCGCGGACCCCGTAAGAGTGACCGTGAGGTAGGAAGCTGATGGCCGAACTCAAAGTCACCCAGGTCCGATCGGGGATCGGCACCAAACCCAAGCACCGGGGCACCTTGCGTGCCCTCGGACTGGGCCGGATCGGCAAGTCGAACACCCTGCCGGATCGGCCCGAGATCCGAGGGATGATTGCCCGAGTGCCCCATCTGATCCGGGTCGAGGAGGCGTCGTGACCATCAAGATTCATGATCTCAAACCACCAGCAGGCTCCAACCGCCGGCGCAAACGAGTGGGCCGGGGCATCGGTGGCAAGGGCGGCAAGACCGCCGGGCGGGGCATGAAAGGCCAGAAGGCCCGAGGCACGATCCGCGCGGGATTCGAGGGTGGCCAGATGCCGCTCCAACGCCGGGTCCCGAAGCTGCGTGGCTTCAATAACCCATTCCGGGTGGAATACCAAGCCATCAACTTGGACACGATCGCTGAGAGCGGCCTGTCCGAGGTGTCGCCCGAAACCCTGTACGACAAGGGCCTGGTGGCGAAGAAGGCTTTGGTCAAGGTCCTCGGCCGAGGGGAGATTAGTCGTGCGGTGTCGGTCCAGGCCCACGCCTTCTCGAAGTCAGCCGAATCCGCTATCACCGATGCAGGCGGTAGCGTAGAAGTGCTCCCTCCCCCGTTTGGGAACGGCAGGCCGCCTGCCAAGGGAAACTCGAACACCAACCGCTGACCATCTGAGTTCGCCGACCGCATGCGGTCGGACAACTGAGGAGCAAACGTGACCGCAACCGCCACGAGGACATCGTCGAGAGGCGGGGCCGCGGCTCAGAAGGCCTCGATGATCTCGAGCATGAAGAACATGTTCAAGGTCCCCGACCTGCGGAACAAGATCTTGTTCACGCTGGCCATGCTGGTCGTGTACCGGATCGGGGCCTTCGTCCCAGCCCCTGGTATCGACCTCGACGCGGTGCAGGCCTTGCAGGAGCAGGCCGAACGCGGTGGCGTGCTCGGGTTCATGCAGCTCTTTTCCGGCGGAGCGCTCACCCAGTTTGCCGTGTTCGCGCTCGGCATCATGCCGTACATCACCAGCTCGATCATCATGCAGATCCTCACGGTTGTGGTGCCCAAGTTGGAGGAGTGGTCAAAACAGGGTGCGGTCGGTCAACGCAAGATCACCCAGTGGACGCGGTATCTCACGATCGCCATAGCGATATTGCAGTCGACTGGTCTGGTCTTCTTGTTCCACAACGGAGGGGGCGGCCTCGTACAAGGGGGCGGCGGTTTGGGCTCGAACCTCGACCTCGTACCGAACTTCAACGTCGCCCGGGTGTTGTTGATCGTGCTCACCCTGACCGCCGGCACCGCCCTCATCATGTGGATGGGCGAGCTGATTACCCAAAAGGGCATCGGCAACGGCATGTCGCTGATCATTTTCGCTTCGGTCGTGGCTGTGCTCCCCTCCCAGGGGAGTCGTATCCAGGCCGAGGCCGGGAATCTCGTATTGGCCGCGGTGTCGGTGTTGTTCTTGGTGGTCCTGGTCGGGATCGTGTTCGTCGAGCAGGGGCAGCGGAAGATACCGGTGCAGTTCGCCAAGCGACAGGTGGGGCGGCGCATGTACGGCGGTCAGAGCACGTACATACCGCTGAAGGTGAACCAGTCTGGCGTGATCCCCGTCAT
>Ga0316190_10000187_pt1 | contig 40637 bp, 35 predicted proteins | sample Eddworburrow2_MG_FD_204929 | JGI IMG/M metagenome (GOLD analysis project Ga0316190, IMG submission 204929) | Coastal sediment microbial communities from Maine, United States - Eddy worm burrow 2 | ecosystem: Environmental > Aquatic > Marine > Coastal > Sediment | place: USA: Maine | collected...
GGAGCGTCGGGGCATGCTCTAAAAAATTACTCATACACACAGTAATCGCCTTTTATTTTATATAGCAGTTTTGGTACTTTGGCACCTTTACAACCGTATAGCGCCCATGCTTTTTTACACAATTTTATATTTCCATTTTCAAAATTTTCGTCCGCAAATTCCGCATCTAAACCAGCATGACAAGCATTACCATAAGGCGCCGCAGGTCCGCGCATTTTAGAGCCAACTTTTTTTTCAATTTTCCGCTCAGTATCTATACGCATTTTTAAATCTTTACATACCATCGAGGCTTGTAAGGCGTAGCAAAAATCAAAAACAAGTTCTTCTTTATCGGTTCTGTCCTGTGCGGGACTGCTAAGGCATGTAACGGCCAAAAAAATTACAACAATACAAATTTGGTAAATTCTTTTCATAATAAGGTCCTTTAAATAATTGTATTATGCGTCATCACCATTTGTTGCCGCAAATTGAGCATTGGTAGCGATAATCGTGTCATTTGTTTCCATTTTATTCCCCTCTAATAAAAGTAAAAGGACCAGGGTAAATCCCCGCATGTATTAAACCGCCCGTGCGGCTGGGAGGCATTTCTGGCCCTGCCTTTTGAATTAAAGCCTTTAGACGGTTATCGTTTTCTGAGCTTCTTTCTTTTGTAACCAGCAAGACCAACTATTCCAGCGCTAAGAAGAAGGATTGTGGATGGTTCTGGCACCGGCGAAGGCCCCTGTTTACCAAATGCGATGTAGTTAGAAAGACCGCCATTCAATGCAAATTTGAACTCATCAAGGCCTTCAACATACCAAAACTGCCTGTCGCGACCGCCTTTCAATGCCAGATAAATAGCACCTTCTAACGATATTGCCCCAGTTTTTGAATTGGTTGGTAGAATAGCACCTTCATATTTATCGAACATATCAGGCAAATCAGGGAGGTTAGAAGGTGAATTATTCTTTTCCCACTCATCAATGAGTGTCTGAAATCCCAACACTTTGCTTTCTGCCCAGTAATTAGAATAATCTTTAGCGACCAATATGGGTGCAGCAGGCATTGATAAAGCGTTTGCACTGTTGATAAAGAGAGACAAAAAGAAACACATTAATAGTGGGAATTGCCAAAGTTTTCTTTTCATTTGTCAGTTCCTTGAATGTGAGAGTTTTAAGGGCTTGTTCCAAATACAGAGGTGGCAAAAATTAATCCTTACAATTAAAAAATTACCTAAAATACATTAGTCAAAATAAAAAAATGATATTACCAATCTATAACTTCTATAGTGTTTCGCAATATTTGTGCCGGCTTTGACAATCTTATAAAATCCTATAATATTAATATATTATAACGAAATTGACATTGTAGAAAGTATAATTTAGGAATTTTAATCTGCAAAATTATAAATATAATTACACAGTAAATTGGGTAAAACGGTCCCCAATTTCTTCATTCATTAATTACTATATTAAGCAAGATTAGATTCAGAAGTTATATGGCAGGTTACAAATTTAAAATTAATTCGCGAAAAAACGGTCTTCTGAGAGGCCGTATATCAAGAGTTCACAGGTTGCCGAAGGGTTAAGGTAGGGGGAAGGATACCACTACTTTTGGACCGAGCCCAAAGTGTCAGATAGCAGCTACATGTTATTTGCGGCTTGAAGGGATACGTTTACGTATCTGCAAAAAATAAAGACTCAAAATAGTTGGTTTTTAGGGCTATCTTAATTAAGGGTAGTGTTCTCTGGCTCCGCGTCTTTTTGCGGTGGCCTTATTGAGCACATGGTAATAACGTAATTCATTCAACACGCTCAAAATAAAGGACCCTTTCTCTGATTTCATCATGCCTCAAATCCCGAAAAATAAAATATCCTTCCAGTTTCCGACCCCCTCTAACTACTCGCAGTAAAGAGGTGGCAAATGAAAGACGTGTTTTATCTACACTTTTATAATTAAGAGTTACATATCCTTCCCACGCATTACCTGAAAGGCTATAAGTAGTTGCCGGATCACCATCCATTGCTTTTGATTTATCGAGAGTTGCCGTACCGGTCAATTCGTGCGCATTTTGATCGAGTATAAGCCTAAATGGAAATACAATTTCGTCACTATCGATGACCTTGCCTGTCCATGTTCCATTCAAATCTACTCCTTCGTATTTAACCCTCTGATACCACGGTAGCAATACTACAGTAAAGAAGCGGCTTAACATGTACAAAAAAGCAGTCGTTAATATGCCGCTGACAACTCCGAGAACGATTGTAGTTGTAGTTTCCATATGTCTCCAATATAAGGCTCTAATCGAGTATTAATGTTAGATGGAACATTTTCCACCTATTAATTGTAGTAAAACATAATAAAAAAGTAGTAACAGTCGTTTCTGAGCATTTCAGCTTGAACATCTGCCTTATCACAATTTGATGTAAAGTCTTGATTGAGACTACATATAAATACAAATACGTAAATGAAAGCCCTAAAATTTAACTCCACATAAAACCGGTGCTTTCTTGCCAGTGTATGCAAGATTGCCAAAGTGAATGTACGTTTCGTATATCTCAATTCTTCCAATACCTTCAGTCCGTCAGAATCACAACGGCAATGCTCCAGAAGCTCTTGCCCTTGTCACAATATCACCATAGATAGTGTTTCCCAAACTCAATATTCTCCTGAAATGGTTCGTTGCATAATCTACCACATTGGGGTTTTGTTTGTAACTACGAGCAATCGGTTCCGCGCGCGGGTTGTCGGGTAGCGGGAAGACAATGCGCGTGACCTGTTCGGGTCCTGACATGTCGATGTCAATAGAGTATTTAGAAGCGAGAATCAGTTCATGGGTAAGCGTGTTCCGATAGTCAGAAAAGCATTGACGCCATGGAGGTATTCCTAATCTTGCGAGAATAGGATCATTTGGCTTCGCTTGGTTGATCTTGGTATGGGCTGTGCTGAAGTAGATTTTTCCAGTTAGCGGTTGTCCAAAAAGTGCGAGAACGACCCGAGCCAAAATATCTATCGAACTTCCTGCATTGTAGAAAAATCCGTCGATAAACATATTAACTTCAAACATAAAATCGCTTTTTGCGATTGCGGCTTCTTGGACATTAGTCGTGGATAATTTTTCAGCAAGATTATCAATGTGATACTTGGCTGACCGCAGTTTATGCATCATCGCCGGGTGATATCGATGGAAACCATTATAGGCATCATCCGTAATATTCCCTGCTGCCTTCAGTTCAACAACCACATTTTCCAAGCTTGCTCGGTTTTGAAACCGGTGATAGGGCCTAAAAGGCATTTTATTTACCTCCTCGCATTGCGGCTTCAGCCCCTGCCTTTATGGAGCTTCGCAATTGGCCCTGAATGTCCTTTAAATGGAGAATATGGGAACAAGTCCCGCATTCCAGTTTGCCAGAATCGGGAAAGGGCAAGACGCCTTCGGCAAATTGTTCCTCAGGAAGAACACTTTCCTCGAGTATAAATGGCCGTGAGCATTCGGAACACAGGACATTCATTCTAATCGAGTGAGGGATTGTAGGATTGCTTTTAAGGAAGTCTCTCTGGCGTTTCGTCGTGCGAGGCCATGGTTGAGTAAAAACCAAGAGTTTGGTCTTCAGTGATGCGGTGGTCCCAACTATGTTAAAATGAACATTGTAGGAGCCTTCTTGTGGGAACCTGTAATGCAATGGCACGCTGATGACAGTTCCAATATCAACTTTACCTCTCAGAATATCTATACTTGCCAGGGTAGTCTTCTTGCCCCTACCGAGCGAAATACTTACCGCTATTGTTGTAGTACCTTTCGGTAGTGAATATAGTGTCAGAACCGCATGCCAAGTCCTGATGGAGGTCGGATATGCCCAAGCAAGAAAAGATGTAAACACGCCTTTGCAATCCATTTTAGCTGATTTAGCCTTAGATGCTGAATCGCAGAAAACAGCGGACATAATTTGCGGTGTGCTTTGTTTGCTCATAATGATTTACCTCTCTCCCGGAACCCAACTAATTAGTGAACGTAATTTATTGCGCTATATTAGAAAAATCTGGAATTGTAGGATAATAAGTTTCAACCCTTAATCTGAGAAAGAATGCTGGTACCAGATTTAACTTGCCATGATCTTTAGTTCGATGGTTATCGAAGTCTATGAATATATGTAACTGATATCATAAAGTTTTCGGCATCTCAATAGTGAAAATATATGGCAGTAACATGAAATTCAGCCCTAAGAAGTGGGGCTGATGAAATCACAAATTTATTTGCCTTTCAAAATTACAGATTTGATGGAGACATCTGTAACGCTGGACATCAGCGTTCACTCGAATTTTACAATCTGTTGAGTGCTATTGTTCGGTCTCTTATGGCAATTTATAAGAGACTTTGTCTTGGTTTATTATGATATATTTTCTCATTTCAAGTTCTTTGACCAAAGACATCAACTCGTTATCCTGCAATTTCTTTGTAAACAAAGAATTTATAGTATTAGCTAATGTTTTTACCTTTCTTGGCCTGGATTGCCCCCTGCCAGCAAGGTTTTTTGTTATTGCGTCAATTTTTTCATCATCGTTTATAGCACCGGACATACGCAAAACAGGAATTTCTGCTAAATCCTTTTGCCTATAAACGCGAACTTTTTTTGCCCTAAGGTGATTTATTAGAGGATCAAACCCGGTGTCTTTAGATATAATATGGAAATATCCCTCTGGATTTTTCAAAGATAGCTGGCCGACGTAAAAAGCAATATGAAAATCCAATGCATTTTGACCATTACCGGATATTTTTATGTAACTGGCACTGTCACCTAATCCCTGCATGGCTGCCGCAAGATCATAAGGAACCTTGCTTTGATTGGCTCCAACAAAAACAAATATTTTGAATGGATGATTAGCAAGAATTTCGAGATTTTTGGGCTGGACGTTTTCATAATCGATAAGTACGTAGTTTGTCGCCAATTAAACCTCCTATATTGTATTTTCCCTAACAAGAAATTAAGATAGTCTGAACATCGGCAGAATTGATGATTTGCTCTAAGTTTGCCCCTGATTTGTCGGATTACTAACACTTACCTCGTCATATTGAAATGACCCATCAAGGCCAATCTGAGCCATGGTTATAATGGGCATCCCAGAAGGTCTATATCCATTGGCCGAAAAGGCATATCCATTCTGAAAGTTAACTAAAATGTCACCGATACATATGATTTTCCAATCCTCCGGAATCACCCCAACCTCAGTCTGTTTGTTACCGGACTTTATCTCAAAACCCGGCAACCGCCTCTTTCCGGTAAGCAATTCCTGCATGGCGCCTTGTTTGATGTGGCGTTTTTTAATTATGAGTTGCTCCAGGGCTTCGACGAGGGCATCCGCATCGCTCAGCGCCTCGGCGATGGCTTTTTGTTCGGCTTTGGTGGGAGGGAGGGGTACACGATATTGACGTAAACTTCCTACCAAAACATTAGGTTGGCTTGAACTTGCGTTAAATCGCGCAACTTCCTTTTCTCCAAGCGAACTCATAAGATAGTTCGACAAGTATCTTGAACTAATGATTTCAGGATTAGGGGTAATCCTCGCAATATTTTGTTGTATGTGGTACTTGTTATCTTCATTAATAACGGCAGCGTTTCCTATCGAACCTACACAGGGATAAACCACATCACCCTTGCAAAGCCGTGAGCGTTTCAGTTTAAGTGACAGCTCATTTGAAATACGAACAATATCTCTTTCGACGATTTTGCCTTTCCCAATATTGAATCCACGTAACGCAATGATCTCACCGTCAGGGGTCTCTTTCCAGACGGAGGTGTATTCTGCACCGGCGAGGCGAGAGATAATTGAAATGCCATTTAGGTCATAAAGAGACCAATCCTCCGGAATAACCCCCACCTCGGTCTGCTTGTAGCCGGGTTTCAGTTCCATGCGAACCCCATCCTTTCCAGGTGGTGGTTCACCTTTGCCTCCAGCTCGGCCACGCGGCCCGTGATTTGCGGCAGCGGGGGTTCGTAGCGTTCGGCCAGTTCCTTAACGCGTTGGGTGAGGGCCTGGCTGATACGGTCCATCTCGCCGTGGATGGCGGCCTCCAGCGCGGCGAGCCATTTGTCGTCCACTACCAGGGTCTTGATCTCGTCCTCAGTGAGCCTGGGGTATTGGGCATATGCTTTGGCGTCAAGTTCCGCCTCAGCGGCCTTGATGGCCTTCTTTTTGGCGGCCTGATCATTGTTGAGCTTTATCCATTGTTTCAGTATGTCAGTTTCGTCTTTAGCCTCAATGTCGCCCTTGATCTCCCTGAGGCGGGCGGTGACGTTGCCCTTGTTCACTTTTTCCAGCTCGGAGAAAGCGCCGTCTTCACCACCGTTTTCTTCCTCCAACTCGGCCAGGCTGGCGGTGACGACTTCCAGCTCGGCTGCGAGTTGATCCAGGGCGGCTTGCTCCCTGGCAAAGTAGCGGGCAACAATGAGAGCCTTGGGCACAAGGTCGCAGGTCCAGCCTTTGTCCCTCTCTCGGCCCTTCTTGTCTGTCTCAATGATGCGGGATGTTTCGGCCTTCCAGCCGTCGGCTGCGATAAGATAGCAGTCGTCCTGCATGGTCGCAGCCCAATAGTCCATGAGGTGCTGATAGACGTCGTAGTGGTTGATCAGCGGCTTGTCTGCATAATGGGCCAAAAGACCCTCTGAGAGGTCTGCGATGACGTCCTTGGGGGTGGAACCTGGTTCAAGGGCTTTAAGTACTTTCACGCTCGCTTGTCGCCAATCATCAAAGTGAGCACTCATACCGGAAATAAAGGCAGCGAACTCCGGATGCTCGTAAATTGTAGACTTGATAGTCGCCTTGTCCACGGCAAGGTCAAGATAGCCGGGGCGGTTTTCCCGAAACAGTGCCTTTCGGAGCTGCGGGCAGATGGCCCAATAGCGCTCAAGGGCATCGAGATCGGCGGCCGGGATGCCTCCCTGCAGGTGGCCCGCGATGTCCTGGATGTCCTCGGCCTGCTGGCTGTCAATGTAGCGCGGGAGGTTGAGATTGAACTCGTATTTCTCGATCTCCGCGAAGGGGACCATCCGCGAGAATTTGGCGAGTTCAAGCTGCCGGTTGAAAACGTCTACGATTTTGTGGATGTCTTGGGCACGCAGGCGGTTTTTTGGACCGTCTTTCATAAAGCCTGCACTGGCGTCGATCATAAAGATGCCCCGCGGGCGTGAGCATCCTGCTTGTCGGTGACGATGATACAAGCGGGGATGCCGGTGCCGTAAAAAAGGTTGGTGGGCAATCCGATGATGCCCTTGATATAGCCCTTTCGCACGAGGGCACGGCGGATGGCAGCCTCGACATTGCCGCGAAAGAGGACCCCATGGGGCAGGATGCAGGCGCCCTTTCCGGTGCTTTTTAGCGAACGGACGATGTGCAGCAGGTATGCGTAGTCGCCCTGCTTTGCAGGCGGCGTACCAAAGGGCTGAAAGCGTTCATGTGGGTCGTGCAGGGGATCAAGCCCTGTGCTCCAGCGCTTGTCGGAAAAAGGCGGATTTGCGACCACAAAGTCGAAAGTTTTAAGCAATACGCCGTCCGTGAACTTGGGGTCGGTCAGGGTATTGCCCTGCACGATAAGCGCAGTGGGGTTGTTGTGCAGGATCATGTTCATGCGGGCAAGGCCGCTGGTGGCGGCATCTTTTTCCTGCCCGTAGATGGTGACCGGCGTTTTGGCTTCATCGGCCACCTTCAGGAGCAATGAACCAGAGCCGCAGGTGGGATCATAGACGGTCGTATCGGCGCTGGTCTGAGCATTACGGATACCGAGAACCTGAGCGATTATGCGGCTGACCTCGGCGGGGGTGTAAAATTGACCCTTGCTCTTGCCACTCTGGGTAGCGAAATGCCGCATAAGGTATTCGTAGGCGTCGCCCAGGATATCGTCGCCGTCGGCACGGTTTTTCGAGAAATCGAGCGCCTTATTCTCGAAGATGGCGATCAGGTTCGTGAGCCGATCAACAAGCTCCTTACCACTGCCGAGCTTGGTGGCATCGTTGAAATCCGGCATATCCGACAGCTTATTGGCACCTGCCAGCGGACCGATGATCTTTTTGTTGATTTGGTCACCGATGTCGGGCTTGCCTTTGAGTGCAACCATGTCTTTAAAACTGGCGCCCTCCGGAATGGTGAGCGGCGCGTAGGGCTGCCCAGCATACCTGTCACTGACGTATTTGATAAACAGCATCACCAGGACGTAGTCTTTGTACTGACTTGCATCCATGCCGCCGCGCAGTTCATCGCAGCTCGACCAGAGCGATGAGTAAAGTTCGGATTTCTTCAGGGCCATGCATTTTTCCTTACTGTTTGCGGGTATCCATCATCATTCATTATCTAACAGCTAAACATCCATCATGTCAAAAAAATGTTGGTGGTTTTGGGAAAATCTATGTTTATGCCTAAATTACGGGTCCCGTTGCAAAGTGAACCCTGCCCTCTTTCTTCCTCACCGTCACAGCGATTTCGTGCCGCCAGTTGTCGGCGCCGACGTTGTTGTGTTGGCCGGCGACTTCCATGTCAAGAATCGGGGGCATACCAGCGCTGATTTTAGGGCCTGTTGATGCGGGTTCTTGTACAGTCCTTGTACATATTCAGCCACCAAAGCAAAATAGCTTACAGTGAAAAACTGTAAGCTATTGATCTTTACTGGCGCCGAGGGACAGAATCGAGCTGCCGACACAGGGGGTTTTTCGTTCTCAGGGTCCGTGTTTTTAACGATGCTGTGGGGGTCTAAATAAATGGTTACGTGGTTACGAAATGGTTACGAAATGAAAAAAAGGATTTAGGCGTAATGCCTAAACCCTTGAATTTACTGGTACGCCCGGCAGGATTCGAACCTGCGGCCTACGGATTCGAAGTCCGGCGCTCTATCCAGCTGAGCTACGGGCGCATGTTTGAACGGACGGCAGAGTTCAGAAAGCAGATGACAAAGCTGTAAGACGGAATCTGGTTTCTGACCCAACTCAAAAATATATTTATTCTCGACTAAATATATGAGGTTTAGTCGAAAGCAAATAACCGGGCAGTTTCCCTGCCCGGTTCAAGATTTATAAATGGGGTGAGTGATGGGACTTGAACCCACGACAACCAGGGCCACAACCTGGGGCTCTACCACCTGAGCTACACCCACCATATTTAGAATGTGGAACTCGGAATGCGGAAGTCGGAAATTAAAAAAAATGCACCATCAGCCTGTCCAACCAAACATGCTTTCATAGCAAATCGATTCAATCATATCAAGAAAAAACTTAGCATTGACGGTTGTTGCCAACTAATATAATGACTATTTTGTTTAAAACCAGCCAAGAGAGGCCAATAAATTGAATCAATTCCAGATTTTTATTATCAGAGCCGTCATCGGCGCTGTTATTGCCGTAATCCTGACCAGAGCCTTCACGGGAAAAATTTATATCCCATACATTTTGGGACTGGCGATTATTATGGTGGGTTTGGCTTATTTTTCAGAGTATTTGCGTCACCACCGAAATAAATGACATAGGAGAATCTTAAGTGAAACAGATTATTCTCGGAACTGCTGGACATATCGATCACGGCAAAACCAGCCTGATAAAGGCGATGACCGGCATTGACACCGACCGATTAAAGGAAGAAAAAGAGCGCGGGATCACCATTGAGCTGGGGTTTGCCTCTCTGGATCTGCCCGGCGGCCAGCATCTGGGGATCGTGGATGTTCCCGGTCATGAAAAATTCATCAAGAACATGGTGGCCGGGGCAACGGGAATCGACATTGTGGTCATGATCATTGCGGCCGATGAAGGCGTGATGCCTCAAACCCGGGAACACATGGAAATATGTATGCTGCTGGGGATCCGGCATGGGTTGGTCGCCATGACCAAAACAGATCTGGTGGACGAGGAATGGATGGAGCTGGCCCTTGAGGACATCCGGGACTTCAGCCAGGGAACCTTTTTGGAAAACTCACCGATTCTGCCCGTATCTTCCGTGACCGGTGAGGGGATTCCGGAGCTTATTTCCGCCCTCGATAACATCGCCGGTGCTATTCCCCCGCGTCCGTCCTCAAGTCTGTTTCGTCTGCCCATCGATCGGGTCTTCACCATGAAAGGTTTTGGTACCGTGATTACCGGAACCCTGGTATCCGGCAAAGTATCCGTCGGTGACACGATTATGGTTTACCCCTCCGGGATTACATCCAAGGTTCGCGGAATCCAGGTTCACAATCAAAGTGCCGAAAGTGCTGAAGCCGGTATGCGAACGGCCATAAATTTCCAGGGACTTGACAAGGCAGCGGTCCAGCGCGGAGAAGTTTTGTCCGTTCCGGGCGATTTAATTTCAAGTTATATGGTGGATCTGTCATTTCACTATCTTGCCGGCAACAAGAAACCGCTTAAAAATAGAACCCTGGTGAGGATGCATACCGGAACCAGCGAAGTTTTGGGCCATCTGATCTTGCTGGAGCAGGAAGAGCTGCCGCCCGGGCAAACTGTGGTGGCCCAGATTCGGCTCGACGCACCGGTTGCCATCGTCAAAGATGACCGGTTTGTCATTCGCAGCTATTCCCCCATACGTACCATCGGCGGCGGTCAGGTGTTAAACCCGACACCGCAAAAGCACAAACGCCTGAAACCGGATATTATCCGCGGATTGCAGCACCTGACAGACGATGACCCTGAAGCCATTATCACCTACCACATTCAGCAGGCCGGCTACGACGGCGTCTCCTTTTCTCATCTGAAAATCATGTCTAATTTAGGCGCCAAGCAGCTTGATACGATGTTGCAACACCTGTTGTCCCGCAAGACCATCTTGCAGACAGATAAAGAAAACCGCATTTTCATCCATCAAACAAACTTTGAAAGCCTACAGCAGAAAAGCTTGGAATACCTGACTAAATACCACAAAACCAACCCTCTCAAAGCAGGAATGCCCAAAGAGGAACTCAAATCCAAATTTCCCCGGCTATCGAATTCGAAGCTATTCAATCTGGTACTTAACCAGATGATTAAAGGTAAGCAAATCACGCAGGAAGAAAACACCGTGCGCCTTGTCAGCCATCGAGTTTCTTTGGGCGAAGATCAGGCCGATGTGCGAAAAAAAATTTTAAAAACGTATCAAGCAGGTGGGCTACAGCCGCCCTATTTTCGAGACGTCGTTAAACAATTGGATGCCGATCCCAAACGAACCCAAGAAGTGCTGATGCATTTGGTGGAAGAAGGACACATCGTAAAAACCAAAGACGATCTCTATTTTCATGCCACGGCGGTCGATGGATTAAAGAACCGACTGGTTGAATTTCTTAAATCCAAAGGTGAGATCACCACACCCCAGTTTAAGGAAATGACCGGCGCATCCCGTAAATATGTCATCCCGTTGATCGAATATTTTGATTCCAAAAATGTGACGCTGCGGGTGGGGGACAGCAGAAAGCTTAGACGAGGATAGGCAGTTGCGGGTTACGCGTTACGGTTCGCGAGTCTTTCGATTTGGGATATGGGATTGGGGATTTTGGATTTAAATTAAAGTATCATAAGGAGTGAACTACTATTGCAATTTGATAGTGGAAAGGATTTAGAAAGGATTTAGCCATAAGCCTGCTTTCATCACGGCCTCATAGCTTCCCAACCTCCCAGCATCAGGGCGCTGCTATCTGACGTATATGTGTATCGTGCTCAGAGTCAACCACCCATCTCATGGCATATGAACATCGACGCGATGCTGTCAGTAAACAACAGCCCTTTGCGCGTCAGCACACAGTGTCCTTCATTGATCTCAATCATGCCCTGGCTTTCGAGCTCGGCAATGGATCTGCTGAAGGCATTGGCAAAATTTATACCGGTTTGGGCTTGAAACTCGGCCAGATTAATACCCCAGGTGGTTCTGAGCCCCAAGTAGATTGCCTCGATCGTTATCTGCGCTTTGGTGAGGCTTTCTTTTTCCGCCATCGCTGATCTGCCGTCTTCGATTTGCCGCAAATAGGTTGCCAAACTCCGGTGGTTCCAGTAACGCTCCGGTTCAATGAACGAGTGAGCCGATGGCCCTAAACCGATGTAGGGAGCAAATGTCCAATATTTCAGGTTGTGTCTTGATGTTCTCGGTTCGTGATGGGGTCCCCCTATCCGGGCAAAGTTGGAAACTTCATAATGAAGAAAACTGCGTGCGGTCAAAAAATCGATTGCCATATTGAACAAATCCAGAATCATTCCTTCAGCCGCCCAACGGATGCGGCCTGTCTTCACATCCCTGGCCAGAGGTGTGCCGGATTCGCAAGTCAGCATATAACAGGAAAGATGCTCCGGTTCAAGGCTACCCGCCCGCCTCAGATCATAGAGCCAATTCATTTTATCCTGCCCGGGCAGGCCGAAAATCAGATCCAGCCCGATGTTGTCAAATCCGGCGCGGCGCGCCCACTCAACGGATAAACGTGCATCCCTGGCGGAATGGATTCTGCTGAGAAAGCGAAGATTGTCGTCATCAAAGGATTGGACCCCGATATTCACGCGATTGACACCCATTTTGCGGTATTCAAAGAGATTTTCAAATGTCACCGTACCCGGATTGATTTCCAGGGTTATTTCGGCATCGGAGGTGATGCTGAAATACTTCCAGGCCGTTTCAATGAGTTCTCCGATGGCTTCAGGTGTCAACACCGACGGGGTGCCGCCGCCGATATACAGCGTATCGAATGCCAGGGGGGTTCGGCGGTTCATATGCATTTCATGTTTAAGCGCCACCATGAATCGGGAGGTTTGGGAAAGATCGGAGATGGAATAAAAGTCACAATAGCGGCATTTCTGCAAGCAGAAGGGTATATGGACATACAACCCTGCTGGTTTGTCCGGCATCGCTTCCATTTTTTTATTTTTGCCAGCCGCCAATTAAATGCAGATGTAGATGAAAGATAAGCTGTCCCCCTCCCCTTTCCACATTAAAAAAAAGGCGATATCCGGATTCTGCGATGCCTTGCCTTCCCGCCATCTCCCTGGCCGTCATCAGCAGTTCCGACAAGATGGACCGATCGGTCTCAGTGAGGTCATTAATACTTCGGATATGTTTTTTGGGTACGATTAATAGATGTACCGGCGCGGCGGGCTTAATATCTTTAAAAACCACCAGGATGTCGTTTTCAAACAGTATTTCGGTGGACGTTTCTCCGTTGGCAATTTGACAAAAAAGGCATTTTTTATTCATATTCTGCAATCCTCCATTCCGCACAGATCAAAGCCGATTTTAGAACCACGAAATACACGAAACAAACGAAATGAATGCTGCTATATTAGGCAGCATACCCTGACAATGTCAAATCCTGAAAGCATAGGTTTATCGACTTGACGTAGCTGTACCTGGTGATGGAAAGTTGGAATTAACAAAATAAAAAAGGCGTAGGACCCAAGGCGCAAGGCATTAGGCTTAGAGCATCGGTTCGAAGTTAGAGTGTATTGTGGCAAAGCCATAGGATTGATTGATACCTTCTGACTTCCCCATCCTCTCCGCGCCATAGTCCTGCCCCATCGGACGACGGCGGGTCCACACCTTCTCTATCCAAGACCGATTAAGCGCAGATCATAACTCTGGCCCACACTAGTACAATCAACTTGGACGAATATATTCTAATCCTATCATGTCGCACCAGGGCGAGCCGGATTCCATTACTGATGGGATGTCAACGTCCAGCCGCCTCGCAGTGTAGGGGCAATCAGCGCTTCATTGAGTTCTTTCAGATACCGAGCTCTGGATATTTCCCTGGCTCCAAAGCGCTTTAAGTGATCGGTGGCAATTTGGCAATCGATCAAAGCAAAACGCAGGGCTTTAAGATGATTCACCAAGGCCACCAAAGCTACCTTGGATGCATTGGTGACACGGGTAAACATGGATTCTCCGAAAAAACACTTGCCCAAAGACACACCGTACAGACCGCCTGCCAGGCGCCCCTCCCGCCATGCTTCAACGGAATGGGCAAATCCGGCGGCGTGCAGTCGGCAGTAGGCGGAAACCATATCATCTACAATCCACGTCCCTTCTTGAGTTTCAAGACGAACCCGGGCGCATTCGCTGATCACCTTTTCAAAGGCCCGGTCCATGGTCACCTTGAAAGCACCCTTATTGATGACTTTATTCAAAGACCGCGAAATTTTGAGCTCATCCGGGTAAAGCACCAAACGGGGTTCAGGAGACCACCATAGAATCGGCTCGCCTTCCGAATACCATGGGAATATGCCCAAACGGTAGGCGAGCAGCAAGCGTTTTATGCTTAGATCACCGCCAACGGCCAGAAGTCCTTCATGAGAAGCGAGATGGGGAGATGGGAATACGAGCTTTTGGGATAACCGGTAGACGGGCATACGCTTCGGTCATAAAAACGAATTACTGGAGCAACTAAAAAAAACTGACATCCCTATTGATGATGCACCGCTAACCCTGCAACGGTCGTCAAACGACCACAGCTTCATTTTCAACGTCCTGGCTTTGGGATTCTCTGGACTTACGTTCAACCAGGCCGTAATCGAAGACCAGCTGGTCGTTTTTCAGATCGATACCGACCGCCCCGCCTTTCTGCATCCGACCGAATAGAATTTCATCCGAAAGAGCATCCTTAATTTCGGCTTGAATGACCCGCGCCAGGGGCCTTGCGCCGTATTGGGGATCGTAACCTTTTTTTGCCAACCAGGTTCGCACCCGATTGGAAATGGTCAAGGTAACTTTCTTGACGGCCAGCTGCCCGTTTAGTTCCTTCATAAACTTATCGACCACTTTTTTCATGATATCGAGGTTAAGGGAATTAAAATTGATCACCTCATCCAGGCGATTGCGAAATTCCGGGCTAAACATTTTCTCGATCGCCTTTATGCCTTTGGAAGCCGTGTCTTTTTTCACATCTCCAAAACCGATGGTTTGCTGACTCATCTCACGCGTGCCGGCATTGGATGTCATCATCAAAATGACATTTCTAAAATCCGCCTTTTTGCCGGTATTGTCCGTCAAGGTGGCATGGTCCATAACCTGGAGCAGAATGCTGAAGAGGTCCGGGTGCGCTTTTTCGATTTCATCCAATAACAATACGGAGTGCGGATATTTGCGAATTCCATCGGTCAACAGTCCGCCCTGATCAAAGCCGATGTAACCGGGAGGTGCACCGATCAGCCGGGCTACGGCATGTTTTTCCATGTATTCACTCATATCATAGCGAATGAATTCGACGCCTAAATTCATGGCCACCTGCCGGGCGACCTCGGTCTTGCCGACCCCGGTGGGGCCGGTAAACAGAAAACAGCCCACCGGCCGTTCGGGTGTCCCCAGACCGGCCCGCGAGCGCTTTATTGAGGTTACCAGCGCTTTGATGGCATCATCCTGGCCGAATACGACCCGTTTGAGGCCGTCCGCCAACTGTTCCAATTTGGTGCGATCCGAAGTCGATACACTTTGGGTCGGTATGCGTGCCATTTTGGCAACAATTTTTTCAATGTCCGCCGGGTTTATTTTCTTTCTGTTGACGGCTCCGGAAAGTCGGATAAATGCGCCGGCTTCGTCGATGACATCAATGGCTTTGTCCGGCAAATATCGATCGTTGAGAAATTTCGAGGACAGTTCTGCCGCCGCTTTCAGGGCGGAGTCGGTATATGCTATGCCGTGGTGCTCCTCGTAGCGGGATCGCAGCCCTTTGAGTATCTGTACGGTTTCGGTAACGGGCGGCTCAAAAATCTCGATTTTTTCAAAACGACGCGACAGGGCCCGGTCTTTCTCAAAATGAGTTTTAAATTCCTCAAAGGTTGAGGAACCGATGCAGCGAATTTCCCCGCTGGTCAGAACCGGTTTCAGGATATTGGAGGCATCCATGGAGCCGCTGCTGGTGGCGCCGGCACCGACGATGGTATGAATTTCATCAATAAACAAAATGGCCTTGGGCTTTTTTTTCAGTTCTGCGATGACCCCCTTCAGTCGCTGTTCAAAATCACCGCGAAACTTGGTACCGGCCAACATTCCGCCGAGATCCAGTGCAAATATCTCAACGTCTTTCAGCAGATCTGGGATATCTCCACTTTGTATCCTCTGGGCCAGTCCTTCGGCCATGGCCGTTTTACCGACGCCCGGATCACCGATATACACCGGGTTGTTTTTGCGACGGCGACACAGCACCTGCATGGTTCGTTCCATTTCGGTCTTGCGGCCGATAAGCGGGTCCAACTTGCCTTGAGCGGCGAATTTAACCAGATCTGCCGTAAAGAGCTCCAGCGGATTGGCTTTTTTCTTGCGCCGCTCTTTGGCAGGCTTGGTCGATTCGCCTGGGGATTCCTCATCAGCGCTCTTGGAAACGCTATGGGCGATGAAGTTCAAGACATCAAGGCGTGTGATTCCTTCGGCGCTGAGAAAATACTCAGCGTGGGAATCTTTTTCCAGAAAAATGGAAGCCAGTATATCACTGACAGTCACTTCCGGTTTTTCGGCTGAGCGGGCATGATTCACCGCCCGCTGAATGACGCGTTGAAATCCGATCGTTTGCTGAAGCACATATTCATTGCCGGCAGGGATCCGTTCAATTTTTTCCTCAAAAAAGTCTTCAATTGAGTTAATCAGGCTTTCGACATTGCCACCGCAATTTTCAACAATGTCAATGCCGGTCGGATCGTACAGGATAGCAAAAAGAATGTGCTCAATGCTAACATATTCGTGACGTCTTTTTTTTGCCTCTCTGACAGCAAAGCCAAGAGTAGCACTGAGTTCTTTGCTGATCATAATCTATTCTCTTTCCATAATGCATTTTAAAGGGAACCCGTTTTCCCGGGCTAAAGTATCCACCGTGTCCACCTTGGTTTCTGCGACTTCATAAGGATATATACCGCAAATCCCAATACCGATGCGGTGTACATTGAGCATAATCCGCATGGCTTCATCCGATGACTTCTGAAACACATAAACCAAGACTTCAACCACAAACTCCATGGTGGTGTAGTCATCGTTGAGAAGCATCACTTTGTACATGGGTGGCTCTTCAACATCTATATCAGTCTGGGAGCCGACACCTTCCTCTATTTCAGAATCATACTGGCCCATTGAATTTTACCCAATGATACCTGGACTAAACAATTTAATTATAAGCACTTGATTTGACGGTTGTAAAGGGCATGCTTAAAAATTTTCTCACTAACGGTCGTCTATCTGCCGCAACATTTCTTATATTTTTTGCCGCTGCCGCAGGGACAGGGCGCATTGCGCCCGACTTTTCCGCCGGATCGCGTTTGCGGTTTTTTCTTCACGGATTCGCCACCACCTGAAAAAACCATCTGCTGCTCCCGGGGCTGCCGTAGATCATCTATTCGCTGTGGTTCGGCTATCTGGATACGGTACAAAATGCCCAGGGTCTCTTCCTGGATTCGGTCGATCATGCCCTGGAACAACTCATAGCCTTCTTTTTTGTAAACGATCAGCGGATTTTGCTGGGCATATCCCCTTAAACCGATGCCTTCTTTCAGATGATCCATGGAAAGCAAATGATCTTTCCACAGGCTGTCGACGGTCTGGAGCATGACCACCCGCTCCAGTTGTCTGAATTCATCTGAACCGACGGCTGCTTCGCGTTCTTCATAGACATTTTCGGCGGCCTCAAAAATCAATTCGGCCAGGCCGTCCCGGTTGAGTCCATCCAGGGTTTCCCCCTTAAACGAGTTTAAACGGAAATTAAATTGTTTGTAAACGGCATCTCTGATTTCCTTCTGATCCCACTCTTCCGCATGGACTTCGTCACCGGCCGTGGTTTCAGCAATCTCTTCGGCTTTATCGCGGATCATCTCCACAATCGAGTCTTTCAGACTTTTGCCGGCCAGCGCTTCCCGGCGTTGCCGGTAAATCACCTCCCGTTGCTGGTTCATGACATCATCATACTCGATCAGCTGTTTGCGTATGTCGAAATTGTGTCCTTCAACCTTGGCCTGGGCGTTTTCGATGGCCCGGCTTATCATGTTATGCTCGATGGGCTCTCCCTCCTCCATGCCCAGTTTCTCCATGATGCCGGTGATGCGCTCGCCGCCGAAAATGCGTAATAGATCATCTTCAAGGGCCAGATAAAATCGAGATGAACCGGGATCCCCCTGCCGGCCGGAGCGGCCGCGCAGCTGATTGTCGATGCGGCGGCTTTCATGCCGTTCGGTGCCGAGAATATGGAGTCCGCCTAAATCCGTGACGCCATCACCCAGGACAATGTCTGTACCTCGTCCGGCCATGTTGGTGGAAATCGTCACTGCTCCCATTTGGCCGGCCTGGGCAATGATCTCGGCCTCTTTTTCGTGATTTTTGGCATTAAGAACGGTATGTTTGATACCCCTTTTTTTCAATTTTTTGCTGAAATCTTCGGAGACATCGATGGAAATGGTGCCCACCAGGACCGGTTGCCCCTTTTTGTGCAGTTCTACAATTTCGTCCAAGGCCGCGTTAAATTTCTCTTTGCGGGTTTTGTAAATCACATCGGGGGCATCCCGGCGTACCATCGGCATATTGGTGGGAATCACTACCACATCCAGATCATATATCTTTTTGAATTCGGCTGCCTCGGTATCCGCCGTACCGGTCATACCGGATAGTTTCGTGTACATTCTGAAATAATTTTGGAAGGTAATAGTGGCCAGCGTCTGGTTCTCGTTTTCAATCTTGACGTTTTCCTTAGCTTCCAGGGCCTGATGCAATCCTTCACTGTAGCGACGCCCGGGCATCAGACGTCCGGTAAATTCGTCGACGATGATGACTCCCCCATCCTTGACAATATAGTCGACATCCCGCTTAAAGAGGGCATGGGCCTTGAGGGCCTGGTTGATGTGATGTAAAAGTTCTATATTTTTAGGATCAAAAATATTATCGACCTTTAGTAAGTTCTCGGCTTTGGCAACACCCTCTTCGCTTAAAATCGCCGAACGGGCCTTCTCATCAATGGTATAATGGGTATCTTTGCTCAGACGCGGAATCAGACCGTTGATTTGGTAGTATAAATCGGTGGATTTTTCAGCCGGCCCCGAGATAATCAAAGGCGTTCTGGCCTCATCAATCAAAATACTGTCGACCTCGTCCACGACGGCAAAATTAAGTTCACCCTGAACCAGAGAATCCCGATCGAACTTCATATTGTCTCTCAAATAATCAAAACCAAATTCATTATTCGTCCCGTAGGTGATGTCAGCGCCATAGGACGCCAACCGTTCCGCGTCGTCCAGACCATGCATAACAGTCCCCACCGACAAGCCCAGAAATCTATAGATATGGCCCATCCATTCGGTATCACGCCGGGCTAGATAATCGTTGACAGTAATAATGTGCACACCTTTTCCGGATAATGCATTTAAGTAAGCCGGCAGCGTGGCGGCCAGCGTTTTGCCCTCGCCGGTTTTCATTTCCGCAATCCGGCCTTGATGAAGAACGATCCCGCCGATCAGCTGAGCATCAAAATGCCGCATGTTCAAGGTGCGTATCGAGGCTTCCCTGACCGTGGCAAATGCTTCCGGAAGAAGGTCCTCAATGGTTTCACCTTGATCAAGGCGTTGTCTGAACTCGGCGGTTCGGGCTTTAAGCTGTTCGTCCTGCAGAGCCTGCACTTCAGGTTCCAGGGCGTTTATTTTGTCAACGAGGGGTTGAATCTGCTTTAATTCCCGTTCGTTTTTACTGCCAAATACTTTTGTCAATAAATTAAATACCATATCGAGGCTACTCCTGCCGCATACATTCTGCGTCAAATCGGTAATAATTAGCATTATAACAGATTTGTATCCGGTCTCAAGATTTAATTGGTTAACAAACTACTATTATAATATCAATTTTTTAGAAAAAAAGAAGCAAATTAGCCACAAAGATGTTAAGGCACGAAAAAAAATATAATGAAAATAATCAAATGGATGGCCCTATAAAATTAATCTTCGTTGTGAGCGTTGTTGAGATTTTTGACTACCCGGAGATTGGCAAGGCTTTTACCTCGGACGTAAGGCGGGGCAAGGGTTACTATTTTTTAGCGATGGATAGTTTCTTACACCTTAACTCAGTTCAGTATGTACTTTTCAGGATTGACCGGGATTCCGTTTAGATGGACCTCATAGTGCGTATGAGGACCAGTACTTCGGCCGGTGTTGCCCATCAGAGCGATGGGTTCCCATCGTTTGACTTTGTCACCCCGCTTTTTCAACAATTTGTGATTGTGCCCGTAGCGGGTTTTCATACCATGTCCATGATCTATCACAATGGTCAGGCCCAGCAGACCTTTCTTGCCGGCAAAGGTGACAACGCCGTCGGCGGTGGCCAGGATCGAAGTCCCTTTGCGAGAGGCAATGTCAAGTCCTTTGTGCAATTCACGTCGGCCGGTAAATGGGGATTTGCGGTATCCGAACCTGGAGGTCACCCAGGATTTAGCGTCTGCGGATAGCGGGCGGATCGCCGGTGTCGATGCCAAAAGATTCTGCTGATCTTCAAGCGATTTGAGAAGGGACGCCAGCTCTGCCTGTTGACCGGTGGAGGCTCGGCCAATCTCCTCAATCTGCTCGTGCATATCTCGCATGAGACTATAGTGTTTCTCTTTGAGAGGAATCCGGGCATCCAAGTCTTCGGGAATGGAACCTCCCACGCCAAAAATACCATCGGATTCACTCGGTTTCCCAATATTGGCAATAATACGAATTTTTTTCTCAAAGCTGTTCAATTTCACTAGCTTGGCTTTTAAAGCATTTATTTCACCGGCAAATTCTTGAATTTGCTTGCGCTGATGACGAATCTCGTCCATTTGACTTGAAATATGGCGTTCACGGTTTTGAAGCTGTGATGCAGCTCCTTTCAAGTTATAGTAATCATAAATAATATAGCCGACAACTGCGAATAAGCTCATGAGGACGATCCCGCATAGAAATATCGAGGATTTAGATGTACATATCTGTTTTGCGGGTGCGCCGCTGCTGCCGAGTATAACAAATGAGATTTTCTTTTTCATGATCAATCTACCTCAAACGGATTGCCGGTTATATACCATGCCTTATAACTAAATTGTTTAACACACTTAATAATATTATCGGCATATAAGGGGCAAAAGTGAACCTCTAAAACAAAAACGCCTTCGGGTGAATCCACCCGCAGGCGTCGCAAGTACTGAAGTTCGGTAACCTGGCTGTCTTGGCCTCAACGGGCTTTAGACCCATGGTTTTGCGTCGCCATCTTTCGGTGACTTTGCCCTTTCGCTTAAAATCTTATCTTAAGTAATTAATATATAGAAAAACGGCAATTTTGTCAAGTTCTAAACCCACAGCTCAGCAAGGTCAGCATGTCTTTCATTTATTTGTATGTATCTGAATTTCTAAAATATATTGGTTTCAAGGTGTTTTTTAGTCAGTCGGCATTCGAATTATGCCGGCTAAAGCTCAAAACGTCAGGCAAAATGAAATGTTTCCATGTTTTTACCTTCAGTCCTGAGCTTTCAGCCTAAATTGGAGCATCCCTCTGAATAAAACCCAATGTTAAATGTTTGGCTTGAGATACCCGGGCTCAGCCTGATTGTCTCCAACCTCAAAAATGGGTGAGGACACAAATCGAAACCCGCTAGGCGATGCCAAGTTTGAATTTTAGAGACTTCAAGGTGTTCACCATCAACATGGTGACAGTCATGGGTCCGACGCCTCCTGGGACCGGCGTAATGCTGCCTGCAATTTCTTTGGCTTCGTCAAAATCGACATCACCTTTTAGAATGGCAATCTTTTTGCCGGTTTTCTCGCTGATTTTTTCGCCAACACGATTGACACCGACATCAATAACACAGGCACCCGGTTTGATCCATTCCGGTTTGACAAGTCCGGGGACACCGGCGGCAACGATCAATATGTCGGCTCGTTTACAGTGACCTTCCAAATCTTTGGTTCGAGTGTGAACAACCGTTACCGTCGAGTTGGCGCCGGAACCTTTTTGCAACATCATGTTCGCAATAGGTTTGCCGACAATGTTGGAGCGGCCGACGACAACGACCTCAGCACCGCTGGTTTCCACACCGGTCCGAACGATCATTTCCTGGATACCTGCAGGCGTGCAGGGTGGAAATTTGACCTCATCTCCCCCGATCATTAAACGACCCACATTTACAGGGTGAAAACCGTCCACATCTTTATCCGGATCAATGGCGTTGAGAACTTTTTTTTCATTAATATGTTTCGGCAGGGGAAGCTGAACTAAAATTCCATTGATGGCGTCGTCCTTGTTATACTTATCGACCAAGGCCAAAAGATTTTCTTCGGAAATATCTTCGGGTTGACTGTCCTGTATTTCTTTGAATCCGAGTCGTTCGGCTGTTTTGATTTTCAATGTGACATAGGATATGGAAGCGGGATTCTCACCCACCAGAATTGTAACGAGTCCGGGTACAACCCCATGTTTCTCCTTAATTTGTTCCACTCCCGATTTAACCTCTTCCAGAATTACTTCACGAATTTCTGTTCCCTTGATCAACTTTGCTGTCATCTTTAACCTCCTTCTAAGTAAAATTGTCTGAATCTATTTATACCAATCTACCGGTTATCATTATCCGGATGCGCTCTTTCTAATTCAATAAAATATTGATGTCAAGACGACTTACAATTTGATCCCGGTTTCTGTTGCAGGTGGTTGGTCTTTGCCTGCTGGCCGTTTGTTGTTGTTCGTTGGTTGACGCTTGATCGAATTATACGTTGTTCTATGCCCCCTGTATTACAAAGGATAAGGCACATGCAACAACCCGTCCGTCTCATCAAATCCGATCATAAGGTTCATGTTCTGGACAGCCTGTCCGGCTGCACCCTTTACAAGGTTATCGATTGCCGAGATAAGAATCAAACGGTTGTTGTGATCATCGAGTTTGAACCCTATATCGCAATAATTGGTGCCACGCACGTGCAGCGTGTCCGGTTGTTTGTCTAAGGGACAGACACGGATAAAAGGCCGCCGGGAATAGATCGACTTATAACAGTCGATGATATCTTGGGATTTCAGAGCAGATGCAGGCGTTGCGTATATGGTGGTGAGCATGCCGCGCGTCATCGGAACCAGGTGCGGTACGAAAGTGATGGATACAGGCTTCCGGGCTTCACTGCTCAGCACTGCGTCCATTTCCGGGTTGTGACGGTGGACGGCCACCTTGTAGGCCTTAAAGGACTCATTGACTTCGCAATAGTGAGATGCCTGTGAAAGGGAACGTCCGGCACCGCTGACGCCGGATTTGGAATCGGCCACAAGGGTTGCGGGATCCAACAAACCCTGCTTGATCAGCGGAACAAGCGGCAACAGCACACTGGTTGGGTAGCAGCCCGGGTTTCCGATGAGCATGGCCGTTTTGATCCGATCGGTGTATATTTCACTGAGACCGTAAACGGATGATTTCAGCAACTCCTTTGCCGCGTGCGGCTGGTAGGCCGATTCATAGATGGCGGCATCGTTGAAACGAAAATCCGCCGAAAGATCGATTACTTTCAGCCCCTGACTTAAAATTTCCGGTACGAAGGTCATCGGAAGCTGGTGGGGAAGCGCCATAAACACGACATCGGCTTCGCTGACGATGCGATCGGTTGAATACGCTTCACAGACAAGATCGACCAAACCGCCCATGGCTGGATACACCCGATCAAATCTCTGCCCGGCATACTGGCGCGATGTCAAAACGGTTAATTTGGCTTCAGGATGGCCTGACAATATCCTGACAAGCTCCGCACCGGCGTATCCGGTGGCCCCTACGATTGCGACACGTTTCATTTTGCTGGATTCCTTTCACAGAGCATGGGTCATGCAAAGGTAGAATTCATACCAAAGTCAGCACATAACTGCAAGTGGAATCAAGACTATGTTTTCGGTGTCAGACAATTCTTATTTTGATTGCAGAAGGCTGGAGGTATGTAGACGGATGACTCAAAACTGGGCTGGTGAAAGTCAAGAGCCACGGTATGCAGGATTTTCAACGCCCTAACGTTCAGTTATTGAATTCGCAAACCAGGGTTATCTTGTGATACAGGCTCGACGACAATGACCCAGCCGACAACGCTTTCGGCCAGTCTGATGGGTGAGATAAGGGTGTTCATCACCTGGGAATGAAATGTCGTCAGAAAAGAAACCTTCTCTAAGTTATGTTGTTGCATCACCAGTTCAAGCCCATCCGTCAGTTTCGCCCGGCTTCTCTCGTCAAAAAGCTTGATCACCGGACAGTTGATGACATCAACCGAACTTCTGCCGACGATATCGAGCAAAGCAGGATTAGCATTGATGATACGTGTGTCTTTATCAACGATGATAATTCCCACGGCCGCACATTCAATCACCGCCTGATGAAATTGCAGGGACTTGACCAATTCCACAGCATCGCGCCTGGGGTAAATATTGCCGGGAGCCAGTATTTTTTTATCTGCCGGAGGAGAAAAAAGCTGGATCTCCATTTCCGTTAAAAAATCGTTAAGCTTAATCTTCAATTTGTCGGTCGGACCTTTGGCGATAAAATAGTCGGCTCCAATCTCATCAAGCGAACCGAGATTCTCAATCATGATGCCAGACAAGGCTATCATGGGAAAATGACGGTCGTTATATTTATTGTGGATGAACCCGAACAACTGTTTGCCGTCGATTTTGGGCAGCACGAGGTCGGCAAAAAGGATATCAACGCTGAAATCCTCCAATTTCCCGATACCTTCCTTGCCGTCATAGGCTTTTATTACCTGATAGCCCCGTTTAGTGAGCAAATCGCTTAAAAATTCAACAAAGAAAAAATCGCTGTCCACTATCAATGCTTTTTTTTGCATGATCGTCACCTACTAAATGAGGGATAACGGCTATACGTTAGTTCAATCATCGAAAACATATTCCCCTTCGGTCAGGATGCGTTATTCAATGGAAACCCGGCGCACCTCGTGAATATCGGTCAATCCTTGAAATACTTTGCGGATGCCGTCCTGCTTCAGCGTTGTCATTCCTTGTTCGACCGCCTTTATGGCGAGATCGTGCGAGGTGGCATTTTTTTTGATCAGCTGTTTTATCTCAGGGGTTCCCTCCATTAGTTCATGGATGCCCACCCGTCCTTTAAATCCCGACCCACTACATTTTTCACAGCCAAGCGAGCGAAAAAGTTTAGTTTGAGAGTTGTAAATATATCCCGCTTTTGATAGCGCTTCCTGTCCGTAATCGGATTGGATATCATCAAATTCTTCCTGGGACGGATGGTACGATTCCTTGCATTTACTGCACAATTTTCGAACCAGTCGCTGGGCAAGTACGCCTAGAAAGGCATCGGAGAGGTTCAGTGCATTTATTCCCATGTCCAGCAGCCGGGTCAGTGTTTCCGGCGCATTGTTGGTATGCAAGGTCGAAAAAACCAGATGCCCGGTCAAAGAAGCCTCAATGCCGATTGAGGCGGTTTCCCGATCCCGCATTTCACCGATCATAATGATATCCGGATCCAGCCTCAAAAAGCCCCGCATGATCCTGGCAAAATCAAGCCCGATTTTTGATCTTGCCTGGACCTGCCGCAGACCTGCCTGGGTGATTTCCACCGGATCCTCCGCAGTCCAGATTTTAACTCCGGGATGATTTACATGCGCCAAGGCAGCATGCAGGGTGGTGGTTTTTCCGGACCCCGTGGGACCGACGCAAAGGATTAAGCCATAAGGTCGGGCAATGATTTTTTGCAGGATACCTAAGTTGCGCTCATTCAACCCGATTTCATCCAGCTTATAGGCCATTGAGTTGGCCAGGATGCGCAATACGACGTCCTCAAATCCTCCGGCGGTCGGCATCGAGGAAACACGCAATTCAAATGCGGGGATGCCTTTGCGTTTTAGTTTTATTTTGCCGTCCTGAGGTAGCCGCCTTTCCGCAATGTCCATATCCGCCATAATTTTAAGCCGTGACACAATCGCAGGCGCCATTGCATTGGGTACCTGAACATATTCATGACAAACACCATCGGTTCGGAATCGGATGAGAGTTTTGCGTGTGAGTGGAGACGGCTCGATGTGAATATCGGAGGCACTATTGCGAAAAGCTGTAATTAGAACCTGATCGACAAATTTAACAACCTGGCTCGATGACTCATCCAGGCCACCCGTGTCTTCTTCAATTTCCTCTTCCTCTTCAAAAGCGATGTCAGGGATGATTTCATCTAAATCTTCTATATTGGTTTCTGCAGCCACTTCAGTCCGGGGATCAAAGAAGTGCTTAATGTATTTGTCGATATCCTCCTTGAAGCCGACGCTGAAATTAATTTTCTGGTTGGTCATCAAGGCTTTGATATGATCGGTTTTGCGCAGATCTTTTGGGTCATCGACAAGAATCTCCACACCGTTTTTATCCCAGCTCAGAGGGACCCAGACGTAATAAAGCAAAAATGATTTTTTCAGTTTGCTGATCAACTCAAAAGGAACGGAGAATTCGGTGTCAAAGTCCCGGAAAGGACAACCGAAATACATCGATAAGGATTTGCCGACATCTTCCTTTTTTAGATTGAAGCGCTCGACCAACACCAATTCAATGCTTTTTTTCAGCTTCTTGGAAATTGCCAAGGCCTCTTGCAGCTGATTGGTGGTGACGAGTTTATTTCTGACCAGATAATCATATCGCGAACTTGAGGAGATTTTAGCTTTTAAAGAATTAAGCTTGTCAACAATCTCCATATTAGATGAATCGATTTCGGCAGCTGTTTGATAGAGCTCGTACGCCAGATCTCCGTGTTCCTTTTTTTCCAGCTGGCGGCCGAGCCAGAATTTAATTTTGGCAGTTTGCTTTTCTTTAAGTCTGTGTTTGTAGACAACTTTGTACGCCTCGTCGACGACCTCTCGGGGCTGTCTGACTTCTAACAGACAATCTAAATAGTCAGATATTATTTTATCAAGGGAAAATTCGTTTTGGGAAGAATCAAATTTGCTGTAATCAAATTCCAACAGCTTTTCAAACTCGGCGATGGCTTCTTCCATTAATCCCAGTTCTTTTAGTGCGGCGGCCCCGTCAAGAAGTGTTGGAACATCATTATTATGGCCGGATAATGTTTTCTTAAAAAAAGAGATTTCTTCTTCTGAGATACCCTGGCATGTGTCTTCTTGCCGATCTTCCATTTCCTTTTTCAATTGAGTGACTTTGGTACCGATGGTTTCTCTGATTGGGCCGTCATTTTCTGGCAGATCTGCAAGAATCTGCTCACAAATCTGGAGAGCCTCCTGCATCATTCCCATGGAATGGCAGGTATCGGCTTCCTTAATCTTCATCTCAATTTCAATTTGCCCAATGGGTTCGATGTCATTCATAAAGTTCGCTTCCGAAATAGGTTCTAAATTATTTACAAGTCATGTTGGTGAAATTTTGGGGAGTACCGACATTGAGACTCATCTGACTGACAATTTGAATTCTGAAAAAAGCGTTCTGCACCTAAACGAAAATCATGGCTTCGGCAACAGAATTAGGCGGTGCCCTCTGCAAAGCACATATTAGCTATCGGATGTTTTTAGCCAAACTTTAGGGAGTTTAAGAGAAGTAGAGATGAGATCTGCTGTTAGAATGGACCATCGCTACGGTCTTGAAAGAACCATTTCCAATTTAGGTTATCTTTGATATAATCCAAGAGATAAATATGACAAGACAGAACGACTGAATGAGGTATTGAAATGCCTGTTTATGAATACGAACATCAAGAAGAACCTTGCACGTTGGGCAAGATTTTTGATTATAAACAGATGCTCAGCGACAAACAGCTTACCCGATGTCCCCATTGCTCCGGCCCAGTACAAAAAATCATTTCCCGCATCAATATCAGCTGCCCCAAAACAAACACCGAGCTGCGTGATCTCGGTTTTACAAAACTGGTCAAGCGCGACGACGGTGTTTATGAAAACATGACTGCTCGCGATGGGGACAGCCGCTACATGGTCAAGGGCAAGCCCGAAACTATTCCAAATCTGAGTAAAACCATCAGTGAGTGACCCCGCAGTGTTTCAGTCAAGGAATAGATTGGTTGTAGTCAAATCCTGGTCGGATGAAAGCTAGTTTCACATAACCTTATAACTCAATTATCCAGTACCATCTGATTATTTGTTTAATTTGATGACCATAAACCCGGCATTTTTCCTCCAGATAAACAAGTTGACGGATTCATCGTCCTTTATTTTATCCATAGCTGCCGCATAGTCTTTTACGGATTCGATCAATCTGTGATTGATCTCCTTGATGATATCTCCCATCTGAATCCCGGCTGCAGCGCCTTTGCCGTCAGACGTCACATCGATGACGATGACACCGGTGGTATCGTCGATGCCGAACCTCTGGGTAATTTCCGGTGTCAATTCTGCGACCCGGATGCCGAATTTTTCCTCCTCGCGTTCTTTGGAAGTCGAGCGGGATGCCAGTTTTTGATCATCACGCTTGGCAAGCTTAATCTGGAATGTTTTAATCTTGCCATTACGGAAGACCTCCACTTTGGCTGCCTCGCCGACTTTGAGATCAGCAATCATGGCGGTGAGCTGTCGGCTGGTTTCGATATTTTGGTCGTTGACCTCCAGGATAATATCTTTGGCTTGAATACCGGCTTCATCCGCAGGGTCTCCCTTAAAGACATCTGCAACCAACACCCCTTTTCGGTCTTTGAGTCCGTAATAATCCGCCATCTCGCCGGTCAGATCCTGAATAGCAACACCCAGCCATCCCCGGGTGACTTCACCTTCGGATTTCAGCTGAGCGATGATTTTTTTAGCAAGATTGATGGGAATGGCGAATCCGATGCCAGATCCGGCAGCAATGATGGCGGTGTTGATACCCACGACCTCGCCTTTCATGTTTATCAGCGGCCCGCCGCTGTTTCCCGGGTTAATGGAGGCGTCGGTCTGGATAAAGTTGTCATAGGGCCCCGATCCAATTACCCGCCCCTTGGCACTGACAATACCAGCCGTCACCGTTCGCTCCAGACCGAAGGGGCTGCCGATGGCGACGACCCATTGACCGATTTTTAACTCATCTGAATCACCCAATTTGATTACCGGGAGATCTTTTCCTATTTTTATTTTGAGCAGTGCGAGGTCGGTATTGGCATCGCGCCCCACGACCTCGGCATCAACTTCCGTATCCCCCCCAAGTTTGACTTTAATCTGGTCGGCATCCTGGATCACATGATTATTGGTCACCACAAAGCCCTCTTTGTCGATAATGAAGCCCGAACCGAGACTGGGTTGTTTAAACTCTCTTTGAGTATCTTCACCGAAAAATTTTTCAAAAAAATCCTTAAACGGATCTTCGCCACCACGGGGGTTCCGTCTAAAATTCCGGAAAACAGGCCCCCCACCCTTGATGGTCTTAACGGTACGGATGTTGACGACCGCCGGACCGGCCTCTTCGGCAAGTTGGCTGAAGCTCTCCGGTACCATGACGACATCCGTTGTTTTGGCATAAGCCGGCGGATCAAAATAAAAAGCAGCAATTACAAAAAAACCACCCAGTATAATTAGAAGATTGAAACCTAGGTCTATTGTGCTTTTTTTCTTCCTTGTTGCCATCGCGCCCATAATGTATTATCTCCTTTCATTCGGTCGTTAAGCCGCTGTCGGCTTAAAAATATACCATATCGTTCTAAATATTTATATTAGTGATAAGAATCTAAAATTATTCTAAATTAATACCTTGACAAGGTGAAATTCATACATAATATTTTTGAAAAAAAATTGTAGGGCCACGCCAATTTAATCGATTATTACATATAATAATCCCATTTATCAACATTGCGAGACCCAATCAACAATAAACGTGTTCTTTTTTAGGAGATAGGCATGATCCAGGTTAAGAATTTAACAAAATATTATAGCAACTTATGTGCAGTGGATCAGATCAGCCTGGACATCCAGCAACGGGAAATTCTGGGACTACTGGGACCCAATGGCGCCGGAAAAACCACCACATTACGTATGCTCACCGGTTTTTTGCAACCCACAGCCGGCAGCATTCACGTCAAAGATTACAGTATTGATGAGCACCCCCTTGAAATCAAAAAAATCCTGGGCTACCTCCCGGAGTCAGCACCATTGTACCATGACATGCTGGTCTTTGATTATCTGAATTATGTGGCCGACATCCGTGGAATCGAAAATGATCGTAAATTGAAACGAATCCGAAAATTGGCCGATCTATGCGGTATCAATGAGGTCATGCATCAACCCATCGATGAGCTGTCAAAAGGCTACAAACAGCGGGTAGGTCTGGCCCATGCCATGATGAACGATCCGGAAATCCTGATTCTGGATGAACCGACCTCGGGCCTGGATCCCAACCAGATTGTTGAAATCCGTGAGATTATTAAACAGATCGGCAAAGAAAAAACCATCATCCTTTCAACCCACATTTTAAGCGAAGCCGAAGCCACCTGTGATCGGGTGGTAATCATCAACCGGGGAAAAATCGTTGCTGACGGCAGCACGGAAAGCTTGAAAGAATCTGCTGTTGATAAAAAGAATATTCATCTCTCCCTGCAAAATTCAAACTTCAAATCCGTGGAATCGGTAATGTCAGCCATTAACGGCATTACGGGCGTCACACGGGTTGAGGAAACGGACGGCCAACTGGATGTGCGGCTGCGCTGCGAGTCATCCGTCGATCCGCGTGCGGCAATCTATGAGAATATCAAACAAACAGATTGGGTGTTATTGGATTTTCACCAGAAAACCCAAACCCTCGAAACAATTTTTCGTGAGCTAACGAGAGAGAGTGCATAATGCGTCAGGCCATTTATATTTTTCAAAAAGAGTTCAAGACCTATTTCGTTTCTCCCATTGCCTATATCGTCATTGCGATTTTTCTATTGGTAACCGGCTGGTTCTTTTTTGCGACCTTTTTTCTTTTCGACCAAGCCAGTTTAAGAAATTTTTTCTCGCTGCTGCCGGTGATTTTCTCCTTTGTCATTCCGGCCATCACGATGCGCCTGGTGTCCGAAGAACTGAACATGGGCTCCTATGAAATTCTGCTGACAATGCCGGTGACCTTCAACGATGTTATTTTGGGAAAATTCCTTGCAGCGGTTACATTTGTTGCCGCCATGTTGATCCCGACCTTTGCCTATTCCGTCACGGTGGCGTCGCTGGGTCAAATTGACTGGGGCCCGGTAATAGGCGGTTATATCGGTGCCATCCTTCTAGGGGCTGCATTTTCCGCTATTGGGTTATTTGCCTCGGCCCTGACTCGCAACCAGATAATTGCATTCATCACGGCAATGGCGATCTGCTTTTTCCTGACGTTGATCGATAAAATGCTTTTTTTTCTGCCCCAGTCCCTGCTGGGTATTTTGGCTTATCTGGGCGCGGATTTTCATTTTCAAAACATTTCAAAAGGAATCATTGATTCCCGGGACGTCATTTATTTTTTAAGCGTCTGTTTTATCAGTCTGTTTGCGGCCCATCTGGCATTGCAGGAAAAACACTAAGCCGGAGCAACACCCCATAGGCGCTAAATTGTTTTCGGCCAAGGGCGATTAAAAAACGAACATCGTTGGACGTTCATCTTTCTTAAACCGTCTCGCGAAACACGCCAATTAAGGATATATACCATGGCAAGTAAGAAAAAATCGGACAAATATCTCAAATTTATCATTTACCTGGTGGTTATCGTGCTGGTGAACGTGGCTGGGATCACGCTGTTTTTCAGAATGGATCTGACAAAAAATAAAATTTACTCGATTTCGGCCGCCAGTAAAAAGGTTGTAGAGACATTATCCGAGCCTCTGACCGTCAACGTGTTTTTTACCAAAGATCTGCCATCACCACACAATAACACGGAGCGCTACCTTCACGACCTTTTGGCGGAATATGCCATCCATGCCAATAAATACTTCAATTACCGTTTTTTTGATGTCAATCCGGAAGAGGGAGAAATTACCGATGAAACCAGGGAAAATCAGCAACTGGCCAGCAACTATGGCATTCATCCCATCCAGATTCAGGCCATTGAAAAAGATGAGGTCAAATTTCAAAAAGCATACATGGGCCTGGTCCTAATTCACGGCGATCTGATCGAAAGGGTTCCAACGATTACATCTACCGAGGGTCTGGAATATAAGCTGACCACTGCCATCCAGAAGATGAACAACAAAATTAGCGCTCTGTTGAGTCTGCCCGGCAAGATCAATATCAAGCTGTTTTTATCTTCCTCCCTCGAAGCCGTCGGACCCTATATGGGCATCAGAAATCTTTCGAATATTCCCGATGAGATGAAAACCACCATCGAGAAACTGAATCAAAAAAATTATGGCAAATTGGAATTCGAGCATTTAAATCCAACCCAGGACCAGGCCTTGGAGGAGCTTTCAAAAAAATATAACATCATGACCCTCTCTTGGCCCGCCCTTTCCAAGGACGAGATTCCTCCTGGAAAGGGCGCCATCGGGCTGGTGATGGAGTATAGTGACAAGTCTTTGACCGTGCCCTTGCTGCAGGTTATTCGACTGCCGATTATTGGAACCCAATACCAACTCAGCGACATGGCGGAAATGGAAGAAACCATCAACGGCAACATTGAGCGGCTTATCGACATCAATAAAGATATCGGGTACCTTGCGGACCACGGCACACTGAGTCTTACAGGGGCTTCGCCCGCAGATCCGCGTCAGGTCCAGGATTCCGCCACGAATTTTCGCACCATGATTTCACAAACCTATAGCCTTAAAAACATCAATCTTAAGGATCAGACCATTCCTGAAAACCTCAACAGTCTGGTCATCGCACGTCCGACCGAGAAATTTTCCGATTACGAACTGTATCAAATCGACCAGTTTCTGATGCAAGGCAAAAGTCTGGCCCTTGTCCTGGATCGCTTTAACGAAGTGATGCCTGGAGGACAACAGGGCATGAATCCCGGGCAGCCGCCAATGTTTATCCCTTTGGATACCGGGCTTGAGAAACTGCTGGCCCACTATGGCATCCGTATACAACAATCCTTTGTGCTGGATGAGAACTGTTTTCGCCAACAGATGCCGGCCCAGTTTGGCGGCGGTGACCAGCCGATTTACTATGCGCCGCTGATCAAAAACCGTTTCATCAATAAAGATTTGGATTTCATGAAAAATATTAAGGTGCTGGTGGCCATAAAGATTTCACCGCTGGAGTTAAATTCTGAGAATATCAAGAAAAACTCGCTGACCCCATATAAATTGATTGCGTCCTCGCAAAAATCTTGGCAAATGCGCGACCGAATCAACTTAAATCCAATGTTTCTCAAGCCGCCGCCATCATCGGAGGAGATGCAGAGCTACCCGCTGGCCTATCTCATCGAAGGAGAATTCCCCAGTTATTTTGCCGGTAAACCTTTGCCGGTAAAAGAGGTCGACGAAGAAAAATCGGATAAAGATGAAAAGGCTGACAATGAATCTGAGTCGAAAACTGCTGAAAAACCATCCGGTATCGATCTTTCGAAAATTGAACGCAGCGGGCAATTTCTAACCAAAGGCAAACCTGGAAAAATCTTTTTGATGGCTTCCGCCGATATGCTGAAAAATAATGTATTGGACGCCGAAGGTCAAAGTTCCAATGCCACCTTTGTTATGAATGTCATTGATTATCTCAATGGTCGGGAAAACATTGCGGTCATGCGCGGCAAAGAGCAGCGTTTCAACCCGTTGGAAGATACCCAGGCAGCCACCAAGACATTCGTTAAAGCGTTTAATATCGCCGGTCTTCCGATACTGGTGGTCATATTCGGGCTGGGGGTCTGGTTTCGGCGGCACTCCCGCAAAAAACATATTCAGATGATGTTTGGCCACTGAGGTTAAATGGTTGAGGGTTCAACGTTCCGGGTTATAACCCCAGACGGCACCCATCAATAGAATCATGTTTTTATCTGATTAAATATTCGCTTTACCCAATGGGTAGTGATGGGTGTCTCAGGTTTTGATTAGTCTGGTGGGCGTTATCCATCGGGCGTAATCTTAGAATCTGGAACCGTTTAGTATGGGGAGAAGTCAAAGTGGGTCGAACGCATGGGGGAATTAAAAATTTACCAACCTGGAAAGTTAGGGAGTAAGGATGAAGTTTAAAAAAGAATATATCATACTGGCCGCTATCATTATCGCATTGTCGGTGTATCTGCTCATGCGCCGCGACGACCGAACCCTTTACGAACTTCCGGAAGTGCCGCAAGTTTCCCAAAAAGATATCACCAGACTTCAGATCTCCAAAGACAACACCATCATCGATCTCAAAAAAAAAGATGACAGCTGGTTTATTGCACCCAAGGAGTACCCAACCGATGCAGCCATAGTTAAAAATATGCTGGACAATATCGAGAAGTTCACCTTGACGGCGCTGGTTTCGGAATCTAAAAATTATACCCTTTACGATCTATCCGATAAAGCAAAGGTAAACGTCAAAGCCTGGCAGGGAGACAGTTTGAAGCGGGACATTGATGTGGGCAAAAGCGCCTCATCATTTCGCCACACCTTCGTGAAAACGGCTGGTGATGACAGGGTCTTTCATGCCCGGGGAAATTTCAGAGACACGTTTGACACCACCGTGGACGATCTCAGGGACAAAATCATATTGGCGTACACGCCGTCAGACATTCAGGAGATCAAGGTAACCCAAAAGCAGCAGTCTTTTACATTGAACCGCTCCCAGCTGCCCGAAAAAGAAGAATCGCCCACCGCCGATAAAAAAGAAAGCGCATCTCCTCCGGCCCAAAAGACCGTATGGCAAACTCCGGATGGCCGGACTGGAGATGACGCCGCGTTGAACAGACTCCTCAACACGCTTTCCAACCTGCGCTGCCAAACATTCATCGAAGACCGCGGTAAAGAAGAGTTTATTTCCCCCATGTTCACCATTGAGCTCAAAGGCACCCAGGAATACAGTCTTTCCGTTTTTGCCAAAACCGAAGAGAAAGATTCGGAACAACCGGCCATTTCCTCGGCAAATATGTATGCATTTCTATTGGCCGGCAGTCAAGTGGAAGGCATTGTGAAAGACGCGTCAGATATCTTGAAGAAACCTGAAACAGCTGAGACATCATCCGAGCCGGAAAAAGAATAAATGTATACACTCGCGGTCCAAAGAGACTTCATTGCCTCACATTATCTTGTTGGAGGAGACTGGGGCCCGGAGAATCAACTGCACGCGCATCACTACCGTGTGGAGGTTTTACTGGAAGCCCCGAAACTTGATCGGCATGGATATATCGTCGACATTGTGGACCTTGAAACTAATCTGGAGGACCTCGTCGATTATTTTAAAGACCAAACCTTAAACAATCTGACAGAGTTCAAAAACCTCAACCCCAGTATCGAGCATTTTTGTAGAATTTTTCTAAAGGCTATCTCGGGCAAAATTAAAGCGAACAATTTAACCGCTTTGACGGTAAAGATTTGGGAAAATGAGATTGCATGGACTTCCTACCGGGAAAAATTCCAATAGGTCTATATCTACCGGTACGTTACTTCCCGGGTGGCTTCAATCACATCGGACACCTTGGGCAGCACAAAATCTTCAAGGGGTGGTGAGAAGGGTATGGGGAAATCTCTGGCCGCCACCCGTTTGATAGGGGCATCCAGGTAATCGAACAGCTCGTCCTGAATCCTGGCAGTGAGCTCCGCCCCGAATCCTCCGGTCAAACAGGCCTCGTGTACAATAACCACTCGATGCGTTTTCTTGATGGATTCAGCCACCAGCGCCATATCCAGGGGCTTGAGAGTTCTCAAATCAACTACCTCGGCATCGATACTTAGTTTGCCGAGCTCACCAAGGGCCTTTTGGCACAGATAAACACCCGAACCGTAACTCAATAATGTGACATCTTTACCTGCCTGTTTGACGGCGGCCTGCCCGAGAGGAATGGTATAATCGCCTTCCGGTACCGGTCCCTCTTTGGCAAAAAACTTCTTGTGCTGGAAAACCATGACCGGATCATCATCGCGGATGGCGGATTTGATCAGGCCCTTAACGTCCGCCGGTTCACTGGGCACCACGACCTTGAGCCCGGGTGTGTGAACAAACCAGGCTTCCAGGGATTGAGAGTGCTGGGCCGCCGCTCTCAAGCCGGCACCGTCCGGACACCAGATAACCATCGGTACGCTCACCTGACCGCCGAGCATATAACGAATTTTTGCTGCCTGATTGCTCAACTCATCCATGGCGCAGGTCACAAAATCAGCAAAATGCAAATCAACGATCGGCCGCATACCGGTCAAGGCCGAGCCCAGCCCGATGCCGACAATACCCGTTTCGCTAATGGGTGTGTCAATGATACGCCCCGGAAAATTTTCGGGAATACCCTTAAACTGACCGAATACTCCGGCATGGGCCGTCAGGTCTTCGCCCAGGACAAATATGGTTTCGTCCCTCGTCATCTCTTCGTGCAGGGCTTCCGCCAAGGCGGCCGAACAGGTCATGATGCGATCGGGCATGGTTGAACTCCTTCTGGAACTAGGTCCTATTGGGCGGTAAAAGCAGCTATTGATTCACAAACAGGTCTTCCAAAGCCTCCGACGGTTCCGGAAAAGGGCTCTCATCGGCAAATGCAACGGCATCCCCCAGTTCTGCCGCCACCTCGTCCCAGATCTGCTTGTTCAGTTCATGGGTCAACAGGCTTTTACGGGTAAGATGATCGGCAAAACGTTTAAGCGGATCGTCGTTATTCTTCCAGGCGGCAATTTCCGCTTCGGGCCGATAGGCTTGAGGATCACCCTCGTAATGTCCCCGGAAACGGTAGGTTTTGTTTTCAATCAGGCTGGGCCCTTCCCCTTTACGGGCCTGCTGCACAGCCTCTAAAGCGACTTTTCTGACCTTGAGCAAATTATTGCCGTCCACCGATGCTCCGGGCATATTGTAAGCGGCAGCCCGGACGCTGATATCTTTCACCGAACAGGCATAGCTCTGGGGTGTCGTCGAAGCGTACTGGTTGTTTTCGACCACAAAAATCACCGGCAACTTCCAGATAGAGGCCATATTCATGGCTTCATGCACCGTGCCGCGATTGGCGGCCCCATCGCCGAAAAAGCAAACCGCCACCTGATCTGTTTTTCTCAGTTTAATGGAAAACCCGGCACCGGTGATAATCGGCAAACCACCGCCGACGACCCCGTTGGCGCCTAGAATACCTAAAGAAAAATCGGCGATGTGCATGGAACCGCCCTTGCCTTTGCAATAGCCCGTCTTCTTGCCGAACAATTCAGCCACCATTTTTTTTAATTCGGCCCCCTTGGCGATCATGTGTCCGTGACCGCGATGGGTAGTGGTCAAGTAGTCATCCGCACGCAGACACGAACAGACACCCACTGCCGACGCTTCCTGGCCGATGGACAGATGGATGAAACCGGGTATTTTCGATGCTGCAAACAGCTCGCCGGCCAGGGTCTCAAATTGGCGAATCGTCACCATTTTGCGATAGTAGGATAAGTACTCCTGATCCCATTGGGTCATCAATTGCTCCTATATTAATAAATCATTATTATGGCGTATACAACCCCGCCAAAACCGGCAGATACAACGACAGTATCGGAAACAGTGAGAGTATAATTAAAACCACCACATCCATTATAACAAACAAAATCGCCTGCTTGGCAATCGCGTCCAACTCGCCTTTAACCAGATTGGCAGCGGTAAACAGATTTACTCCCACCGGGGGTGTCGCCTGGCCGATGGCCAAAGCCGATATAAAGATAACACCATACCAAAGGGGGTCGATTTTAAAGGCCGCCAAAACCGGTATCAGAATCGGCATTATCAGGTAGGATATGGAAATCGCGTCCAGAATCATCCCCAACCCAAGCAGAAGAAGATTGATAAGGATGATCATGACCACTGCATTCGGCGATATGGAAATCACGAAATTGGCGGCCCTGTCAATCACGCCTACCACCGAAGCTGCCCAGGTAAAGATGCCGGCAAACACCACTATGAACATGATGACCGAGGACGTTACACTGGCATCCACCAGCATTCTGATCATATCCCGCCAAGTCACGGTACGGTAGATGACGACAGCTACAAACAGGCTGTAAAATACGGCCACCACGGCCGCCTCGGTAGGCGTAAATACACCGGCATAAATACCGCCGAGAATAATCACCGGTGCAAGAATGGCCCAGATGGAATTCTTGAAGGCAATCAGTATCTCTTTAGGGGAACCTCTTCTTTCCAACCCCCGGTAACCTCTTTTTCGCGAAACCAAATAGGCAACCAGGATCGTGCCGGCACCGGTTAAAAGCCCTGGAATGATACCGGCTAGAAAAAGTGCACTGACCGACACACTGGTGATGTTGCCATAGATGATAAACGCGATACTTGGGGGAATGATGATGGAAAGATCCGAAGCATTGGCAATCGTGGCACCGGCAAAATGTTTGTCATAACCGTGCTTGATCATGGGTGTTAGCAGAATAAGGCCGACGGCCGCAGTGGTTGCCGGACCGGAGCCGGACAGCGCCCCCCAGAACATGCAGGTCATCACCGCCACCATGGCCAGTCCGCCCACGGCTCTGCCCACCAGCAGTTCAAAAAAGTGCGCAATGCTTGCGGCCAGACCGGCCTTTTCAAGGATAACCCCGGCCAGAACGAAAAACGGAATGGCAAGCAGAGGAAAAGATGCAATCCCGGAAGAAAAGTTCACCCCCAGCATGGCGATACCGAGGTCAAATTGGTAGACAGTAACCACCGCGGCAATGCCCAGGGATGTCCCGATGGGAACACCAAGGGCCATCAACGCTAGAAATGTCAGAAAAATGACCAGCGCTTCCAATTAGTTGCCCCCTTCCCTCTCCATCTCGTCCAACTTCACGGCCGCATCACGGTAGATGCCAGCAAATAGGAAAACGGAAAAAATCGGAACACCGATGTAATATATCCATACTGGAATTCCCAGGGCAGCGGATGTGGCGTTGAACAGAGTCAGTTCCTCATAGATAGCTTGAATCATATAGATGTCAACTAAAAGAAAAAGAACGGCACTCAAAGCAGCACTGAAAACAATTGCGAATTTTTTGAATTTTTTAGGAAAAAGATTATACAGTGTGGTCATGCCCAGCTGGCCCCCGCGCTCAAAAGCCAGGCCGGAGCCAATGACCGTGACCCACACAAAAAGATTGATTGTAATCTCTTCTGTGGCGGCAAATGAGAAGTGAAAAAGGTAGCGGCTGAGTATATTAACAAATGCAATGGTTGCCATGGTGAATAAAAGGATGGCAACGATCCAGTGATCGATTCGAAACCGTTGGTTGGGTTGCGCCATTGGAGTCTCCTTCAAAAAAGCCCCCGGGAATCACCATTTTCTTATCCGGGGGCTTGGCGATGCGTGCTTGTTAGTTGGCCATATCCGCCATCGCCTGTTTATAAAGCTCTTGGCCGATTTTGGGAACCCATTTTTCATAGAGAGGTTTCGTGGCGTCAATAAAGGCATTGCGCTGATCATTCGTCAGGAAGGTAACCGTCATGCCCTTGCTTTCCATGAATTTAACTGGCTCAGGGACTTCCATGATATGATTGAATTTATTTTTTAGCACATTAAGCGACTTATCTCCATCCAGACCGGCCCGGCAGAGGGCTTTTTCAAAGATACCGGCTTCTTCAGCTGAGTCTTTGATTGCTTTTTGAATATCGGGTGGAAATTTATTCCACTGCTTCTTATTCCAGTAAATGATTACCGGATCCACTAGATAATTCCAGAAAGTGGCGTATTTATGATATTGCCAGATCTGAACCGGCACAAGAACGCCGACTGGATTTTCCTGGCCGTCCACCACCCCTTGCCCGAAAGCGGTAACGGCATCGCCCCAGTTCATGTTGACCGGGTCGGCGCCTAGCTGTCTAAAGGTATCAATAAAAATCGGGCTGCCCACCACTCGCAGCCTCAAACCCTTGACATCGGCCGGCGTGCGGATGGCCAATTTGCTGTTGGTCACCTGCCTGAATCCATTTTCGGCCCAGGCCAGCCCCACCAAACCTTTGGCGTCCATGGCTTTAAAGATCGCCTTGCCGGTTTCACCATATTCCATTTTGTCGAGATTTTCGAAATTATTGATGAAAAACGGCAAGGAGAAGATGTTGGCTTCCGTGATGACGGGCGATATGTTGATGGTCGATTCCATGGCACAATCGATCACCCCGTTGGCGACCAGCTGGGCAGATTTCAACTGGGCCCCTTTCAACAGGGAACTACCCCAATATGGTTTGATATTTATCTGACCGTTGGTTCGCTCTTTAACCAAATCGGAAAATTTTTGAGCGCCCATCCCCCAATAAAATTGAGGTCCCACATTAATCTGCATTTTGTATTCTTTTTTGAAATCGGCTGCGTCACCGTTTGCGCTAAAGACGATGGCAACGGCAAAACAAATTGCTAAAGTCAGCGTATACCTTAAATGGTTGATTCTCCTATTCATGATAGTCTCCCTCCTTTATAGTTTGATCAGGTGTTTAGAATTTAACGGCAGTTGCGTCACCCCCTTTCCGGTCCGTTATGGCTCCTCGATTCAACCTCTCCCTCCTTGCCGACATGGGTCACGATAAACGGCTCCATCATAAAATTCTCCATGCCCTCTGCCGGCAGTTCGATTTCGTAGGTAATTTTGCCAAGGGGTCCGGATCTGGAGACAGCCCCGCCCCGTTCGCCTGGATAGGAATTGATGTATCCCTTTTCGTCTCTTTCTGTAAAGAAAAATTCGATTAGAATTCTATTTTTTTGCCACAAAATGCTAAAAAATAATTTCCAAGGGTTTA
>Ga0316190_10000188_pt1 | contig 40593 bp, 32 predicted proteins | sample Eddworburrow2_MG_FD_204929 | JGI IMG/M metagenome (GOLD analysis project Ga0316190, IMG submission 204929) | Coastal sediment microbial communities from Maine, United States - Eddy worm burrow 2 | ecosystem: Environmental > Aquatic > Marine > Coastal > Sediment | place: USA: Maine | collected...
CCAACTGCGATGGAACGGCGCGGTTTCGCCCCAGGGTTTACGAGCGATGGCCTTGATGACCTGCACCCCGATGTCGTGCCCCCGGCAATAGCCCAACAGTGCCTCGGCATCGGACCGGTAGACCGGGTCGGCCCACACCCGCGGGTAGATCGGGAACATGACGGTGTCGAGGTCATACCGCTTCACCGCCTCCAGATGGGCCCCGGGCGCGCCCAGATCATGACCCGTGACGCCGGCGAAACGGGTCAACCCCTCATCGCGAGCGGCGACGATCACCTCGAACGCCGCGGCCCGCCGATCCAGTTCGGCCAGATCGGTGACCCCGTGCGCCTGGTAGAGATCGAGCTGGTCGACACCGAGCCGGCGCATCGTGCGATCGAGCTCGGTGCGCGCCGCGTCCGGCTCGTGCTGCGCGGTCTTGGCCCCCACGAACAATCGGTCCCGAACCGCCGGCACGTGCGGACCGACCGCCAGCTCCGCGTCGCCGTATCGAGGCGCGATGTCAAGATGGTTCACCCCTCGAGCGAGCGCGTCGTGAAAAGGGGCTTCGGCGTCACCCGGATTCGACGCGGAAAATGCCGCACCCCCGAGAATGGCCACACTGCTCTGATGCCCGGTGCGCCCGAGCCGACGGGTCTGCATGACCCGCACCATAGTCACCGGCCGTGAGCTAAACCGGCTGAGCCCCGCAGCTCCACCACCAACCCAACCGCGTCATGATCGCCGACGGCTTCGTCAGCGCTCGTAGGAGTAGGCCCGCTCGACTTTCGCGACCCGCAGCACGTACGCGTCGTACCAGTGTTCCTGACCCAGTCGTTGGGCTTCGAGATGTTCGGCATTCTGCTTCCAGGCACCGATGGACTTTTCGTCGGCCCAGTACGACACCGCGATCCCCGAGCCTGCGCCAATGGCCGTCTCAAAGCCGAGATAGCCGGATTGCCGCTCCGCCAACTCGAACATCCGCTGAGCCATTTCGGGATACCCCGTGTCGTCGACGGACCGTTTGGTCGTGAAGATCGCCGCGTAGTACGGCGGTTCAGGGGTCGGGGCAAAGGCCATGAGGTAGTCCGTGGGGCTGACGATTCGGCGAGTACTGGAGGGTAGCGGCGTTACCGGGGGCTCACTGGTCGGCGACCATGTTGGCCAGCTCGACCTCGGCGGCGCGCACCAGGTCGTCCCGGTCGTTGTCGAGCACAAAATCAACATGATGCAGTTCGCCGGCAAACGTGAACGGGCCTTCGTAGGCGGCGCTGACCGTCGGGCCGAGATCACGCCCGATGTCCATGCCGTACAAGGTCTGGCGATAGGGCAGGGTCTCGATCGGACCCGACGCCACCTCGTCGCCGTCGACCACCAGCGTCGCCGTGCCTCGGTGATCGCCGCTCTTCACATAGCGCACCGCGACCTCGATGTCACCGGCGGGGAGATCCGTCTCGGAGCGAACCTCAAACATCCGGCCCAGATGGTTGTAGACGAACGCGGGTCGGTCGTCCTGGACAAACAACACATAGCCCCCAGTGCGGGCGCCGCTGGCCACCAGCACCCCGTCTTCCCCGGCACCTCTGGTCACGCGGGCGGTGATCTCGAATGACCGGTTGCGCACGTCAGGGGTCTTGGTGCGCTCCAGGTGAGGGGTACCCGGCCAGAAACGCTGCCGGTCCCCCGGAGCCTGTGAGCCCGGCCGACGGATGATCATCAGCTCCGCGGCCCCCCGGTCGTCGAGGGGTAGAACGTTGAAACGGCCGGCGTCCACCCACCAGCGGTCCACCAGCTCGCGGAGCTTGTCGGGATGGCTCGCCGACAGGTCATGACACTCGGAGAAATCCACATCGGTGTGATAGAGCGCCCAGTGGTCATCGTCGAACGATGTGCGAGGCTTGTGCAAGGTGACGGCCTTCCAGCCGTCGTGCCAGATCCCGCGATGACCGAGCATCTCGTAGTACTGGCTCGGTTTGCGGGTGGGCTCGTCAGGGGCGTCGAAGGTGTAGCGCAGGCTCATGCCTTCGATCGGCATCTGGGGCACCCCCCGATACTCGGCCGGCGCCTCGACACCGATGCACTCGAGAATGGTCGGGAGCAGATCGCTGACATGGTGGTACTGGTCGCGCAGACCGCCCGCGTCGGTGATCCCGTTCGGCCAGTGAACGATGAACGGGTCGCGGATACCGCCCTCATAGGTGTTCTGTTTGTAGAACCGCAGGGGCGTGTTGCCTACCTGCGCCCAACCCCACGGATAGTTGTTGTAGACGTGGGGCCCACCGACGTCGTCGATGCGCTCCACCATGTCCTCCACGGTGTGGGGTATCTGGTTGAAGAAACCAAGCTCGTTCAGGGTGCCGTAGCGGCCCCCCTCCTGGCTGGCACCATTGTCCGAGACCAGCATCACCACGGTGTCGTCGAGCACGCCGATCTTGTCCAGGAAATCGATGACACGGCCGATCTGATCATCCGTGTGGTCGAGGAAACCCGCGAACGTCTCCTGCATGCGGGCGTACAGGGCCTGCTCGGGTGTGGCGAGCTCGTCCCATGGCTTCACACCGGGATTGCGCGGGGCCAGCTCGGCGTCGGCGGGGATGACGCCCGTGGCGATCTGCTTGTCGTACCAGCGTTGGCGGATGACGTCCCAACCCTCGTCGTACCGACCCCGGTACTTGGCGATGTAGTCCGCCGGCGCCTGGTGCGGCGAATGCGTGGCACCGAAAGCCAGATAGGTGAAGAACCGCTGACCGGGAGCGGAGCTCTGATGGGCGGTGATCATGGCGACGGCCTGATCGACCAGGTCTTCGGAGACGTGGTACCCCTCACGGTCGGGCGGGTCGATGGGGTGATTGTCGACGGTCAGCTCGGGGGCGAACTGGTCCGTGGCCCCACCCATGAACCCGTAGTACCGGTCAAAGCCCCGCTGGAGCGGCCAGTGGGTCATGGGGCCCGCCGGGGACGCATCCTCCAGCGTGGCGAGATGCCACTTCCCGAGCGCGAAGGTGCCATACCCATGACTGCTCAGGATCTCGGCCATCGTGGCCGCCCGCGGCGAGATCACGCCCCGACAGTTGGAGAACCCACTGTCGATGTTGGAGACGAAGCGCATCCCGACCGAATGATGGTTGCGCCCGCTCAACAGTGAGGCCCTGGTCGGTGAGCACAGCGCGGTCGTGTGGAAGTTGGTGTACCGCAGCCCGCCGGCGGCCAGCCGGTCGATGTTGGGCGTATCGATATCCGAGCCGTAACAACCGAGGTGAGCGAACCCGGTGTCGTCGAGCACGATCATGACGACGTTTGGTGCGCCCTCGGGCGGCGTGGGAAGGGGATCCCAGTGAGGGGTGGACTCGCGGGCAGTGCGCCCGACCTGCGGCCGATCAGCCCGGGGCGGATTGGGAACTGTCACGGTTCTGCTCCTCACGATGGTTGGCTACCCAGCTTAGAAATCTTTCACGGTCCCACGAGTTGACCACCAGATCGCGGGGCACCCAGCCCCGTTGCGCGGTGAGCACGCCGTACTCCATGCGGCCCAGCTCCGACGTGTGGTGGCTGTCGGTGTTGATCACCAGCTTCACCCCCCGTTGCACTGCCTGACGCACCACGTCGGCGGCCGCGTCGAGCCGGTTGAGTGACCCGTTGATCTCCAAGGCCACATCGAAGTGGGCCAGCGCCTCGATGACGATGTCGATGTCGAGCTCGATGCCCGGCCGCCGGCCCAGGTACCGCCCCGTCAGATGGCCGATCGAGTCCACCGTCGGATCGGAGATGGCGGCGACCAGCCGCTTGGTCTGCTCAATTTGTGAGCGGTCGAAATGGGAATGGACCGACGCCACCGTGTAGTCGAACAAGGCCCGGAAATCGTCGTCATAGTCGAGGCCGCCCGCGGCTCCGATGTTCAGCTCGCAGCCCCAGAGGATCGTCATGTCGGGGTAACCGGTCTGGATCTGCGCGATGTGCTCGCGGTGCTCCAACATCTGCTCGGCGGTCGAACCGTTGATAGCGAGGTCGACCCCGTGATCGGTGATGGCGAGATAGTCAAAACCCTGGGCGGCGGCCACTTCCACCATCTGGGCCACCGTCGAGCGGCCGTCGCCCGAACGGTCGGTGTGGTAATGCAGGTCGCCCTTCATCTGTGACCGCTGGATCAGATCGGGCAGCCCCTCGCCCGCGGCGGCTTCGACCTCACCGGTCCCTTCGCGCATCGGCGGGGGCACGAACTCCATGTCGAGCGCCCGATAGATCTCCTGTTCGGTGCGGCTGGCGATGACCCCGCGATCCTGCGGCGCGACCGTCCGGGTGTCGGTGTCATCACCGCTTTCGAGCAGGCCGTACTCGTTCAACAGCCAACCCCGGTCGATGGCCCGCTGACGGAGTGCGATGTTGTGCGCCTTGGATCCCGTGAAATAGAGCACGGCCGACCCGAACTGGTCGGGGGCCACCACCCGCACGTCGACCTGGAGTCCCGAGGGCGTCAGAAAGGACGTCTTCGTGGCACCGGACAGGATGATCTCGGCCGCCTCGGGATGGGCGACGACCGCGTCCATGACCGTCGTCGGGTCGGTCGACGCCACGGTGATGTCGACATCGCCGATGGTCTCGGACATCCTTCGCAAGCTGCCGCAGTACGCCACATCGGCCACGATGTCGAGGTCGGCCAGCTCGGCGACGAGTCGTTCTGCGAGGGGCAGCGCGTCGCCGATGGGGAGACGTCGATCCTTGCCGGTGAGCCCCAGCCGCTCGATGGCCTTGGCGATCTTGGCTTCGCTGGTGGGTCCAAGGCCCTTGACGGTCCTCAGCTTCTCGGATGCGATCGCGGCCCTCAGCGTGTCGAGGTCCTCCACCCCCAGCTCGGCGCGCACCGCCTTCAGCGTCTTGGGCCCCATGCCGGGAATCCGGCTGAGCTCTATCACGGCCGGCGGGTACTGCTCGCGCAGGGCGTCGAGCTTGGCGACCGAGCCGGTGTCGAACAGTTCCCGGATCTTGGTGGCGGTCGCCTTGCCCACCCCTTTGATCTTGGTCAGCTCGTTCACCGACAACGGGGCGAGCTCGCCCGGGTGAGCTTCGAGGGCCAACCGGGCATTCTCATAGGCCCGGACCCGGAACGCCTGGGGGCTCTCCTCGTCCAGGGTGGTCAACGCAACCAGTTCCCCCAACATGGCCAGGACATCACGATTGCTCACCATCCCCCAACGCTACGCTCCCGCGCCCGGACCGACCGAACTAGTGACCTGTCAGGCTAATCAGGTCACGAATCAACGCATCAACCTGACAGGACACTAGGCAAGCCAAGGCCAGACCTCAGCGGGGTCCCGGCTCGGCCAGGGTGGCGGCCAGCCCCCGGAGGTCGCCCTTGAGGACCTTGTTGGAGGCGTTGAGCGGCAACGACTCAACCGTCCAGATCCGGCGGGGCGCCTTGTAGTTGGCCATACGTTCACGACACCAGCCGATCAGCTCCTCCTCGACCGGAGCACCGCTGGGACTGGGAACGATGAAGGCCGCGCCGACCTCGCCGAGACGGTCGTCGGGGATACCGATGACCGCCACCTGGCCGATCCCGGGGTGTTCGAGCATGGTCCGCTCGATCTCAGCGGGGTAGGCGTTGAACCCGCCCACGATGTACATGTCCTTCATCCGGTCGGTGATGTCGACATACCCGTTGGCGTCCATCACCCCGATGTCACCGGTGTGCAGCCACCCGTCGGCATCGACCGTCTCGGCAGTCTGTTCCGGGTCGTCGAGATAGCCCGCCATCACCTGGTAGCCCCGCACCCAGATCTCCCCGGGCTCGCCCGGAACCAGCGGCGCGCCATCATCACCGGCGATCCGCATCTCGCTGCCCGGGATCGCTCGACCGGAGGTCGACGCGATCAGCTCCGGGTCGTCCTCGGGCCGGCACATCGACACGATGCCCGAGGTCTCGGTCAACCCGTAGGCGGTGATGATGGTCTCGAACCCCATCCGCTCGCGCATGCCCGTCACCATCTCGACCGGGATCGTGGCCGCGCCCGTGACCGAACGCCGCAGCGACGAGAGATCCCAACGGGCGAGGTCGGGATGGTTCAGCACGCTCTGGTACACCGCCGGTGGGCCGGGCCACACCGAGATCCGCTCCCGCTCCACCAGGTCGAGCACCGTCTCGACCTCGAAGACGGCGTGGATCACCATCGTGGCCCCCTTTATCAGCGACGGCAGCACGCCGGAATTGAACCCGAACGCGTGGAACAACGGGTTCACAATGAGATATCGGTCACCCTCCACGATGCCCAGGACCGATCCCCACACGTCGAAGGCCCGCACAACCGGCCCGTGAGCGACCATCACCCCTTTGGGGTGTCCAGTGGTGCCCGAGGTGAACATGATCAGGGCGATGTCGGTGGGCTGAACCGCTTCGACCCGCCGCTTCACCTCGGCCGGGTCGACGCCATCGCCCCGCCGGACGAAGCTGTCGAGCGAGATCCCGGGTGCCGTCGTCGGCCCCGACATGACGATGATGTCGGTGAGATGAGCCATGTCCGAGGGCATGCCGGTGAGTTGGGACATGCCCCCGGCCGTGTCGTCCCCCGCGCGGACCGCCTCGAGAGCGGCGACATAGTCCATCTCGAGAAAGTCGGTGACGGTGAACAGCGCTTTGGCGCGTGAGCGGGCGAGCACGTACGCCGCCTCCGGCCCCTTGAAGCGGGTGTTGATCGGCACGAGGACCGCCCCGGCCCGATGGACCGCGAGGGCCGCGATCACCCACGCCGCGCTGTTCGGAGCCCACACGGCCACGGTGTCGCCGCCCTGGATCCCCGAGCCGATGAGGGCCCTGGCGTGTCGATCGATGGCGTCGACCATCTCCCGCACGGTGAGCCGTATCTCCCCGTCGACGAGGCCCTCCAGCTCGCGGTAGCGCTCGGCCGCACGGTCGACCACCCGCCCGATGGTGGTGTCGAGAAGGTCGTCGGACATTCCGTAGTCGGAAGTCGTATCGTTTTCGCCAGATCTACTCACGGCCCGACCGTAGTAGGGCGACACGCCGGCGACCACAGCCCTTCGTGTCCTGTCGGGCTGATGAGGTAGGTGGCCGAGGCCACTCCGTTGGCCCAGTGGTGCTATGAATCGTCACCGGGGAGCTTCGAAGGGGAGCAGATGAGTGACGCCACGGACGAGCCAAACACCAAGGGACCGGCCAAGGTCCTGGCGGGGGTCAGAGTGTTCGAGGTCGGGACCGCCATCGCGTCACCCGCGATAGGCAAGTACCTCGCCAACTTCGGCGCCGACGTGTTGAAGGTGGAGTCCCGCAACAATCCCGACGTCGTGCGCGCCCTCGGTTCGGCCTGGGCGGCAGGCGTGGAGGAGCTGGCGCCCTTCTTCTGCGACACCGGGCCGTATGTGACCGAGATGAACGCCGGCAAACGTTCGGTGGCGCTCGACCTCAAGCGCCCGGAGGCGATCGAAGCGGCTCAGGCCATCCTCGCCCATTGCGATGTGTTCATCACCAACATCACCACTCCCGCCATGGCCGCACTCGGACTGTCCTACGAGGCGGTGAAAGCGGTCCGACCCGACATCATTTATGTTGCGCTCCCCGGCTTCGGCTCCGACCCGACAAGCCTGTACTACGAGTACGTCGCGTGGGGCCCGAACCAGGCGCCGCTCGTCGGGCTCGACAACCTGACCGGGTACCCCGACCAGGAACCGGCGGGCGTGGCCTCGGTCGCGCTGCCCGACTACATCAGCGCGTTGCATGGCGCCATCGCGGTGCTCGCCGCCCTTGAGTACCGCGACCGGACCGGCGAAGGTTCGTTCGTCGACATCTCCCAGTTCGAGGCGAACGTCAACCTCCTCGGACCGTTCGTGTACGAACAGGCCCTGAATGGCACGGAGACCCGCCGCATGGGCAACCGCACCCCCTGGTCGGCCCCCGAGGGCGTGTACCCCTGCCGGGACGGCGACAGCTGGGTGGCCATCAGTGTGACCAGCGATGCGGCCTGGTGTCGGCTGGGTCGGGTGATCGGCGCCGACTGGTGCTCCGAGGCGAGGTACGCAACCACCGAAGGCCGCATCGCCGATCATGATCTGATCGATGAGGAGATAGCCGCGTGGACCCGCGGCTACACGCCGGCCGAGGTGGCCACCATGGCCCAGGCGCAGGGGGTGGCCGCCCACGCCCTCATCTGGTCCGAGCACTCCATCATCGACCCCCAGATCCGGGATCGCCAGATGTTCCACGCCGGGCCGAGCGGCCGCTTCGACGTGGACCTGTGGACCGGCGTGCCGATCACCTTGTCGGACTCCAAGAGCGGGCTGGAACGCGCCGGGCCCGCCTTCGGTGAACACACCGCCGAGGTGCTCACCGACCTCGCCGGCTATGACGAAGAGAAAATCGCTCAGTTGGCCGACGCGGAGGTGGCCTATCTGCAGCACGAGCCCGATCACCGACTCACCCGCCCTTACGCTGGGTACATTCCCTTCCTGGTGCCGAGCTACGTCGAGGAGATCTGATGGAACCACTGTCGGGAATTCGCGTCGTGGAAATCGCGGGGCTCTCCACCGCCTACGGCATGCGCATGCTCGCCGGGCTCGGGGCCGAGGTCATCAAGGTCGAGCCGCCCACCGGTGACCAGTTACGCACCTTTCCCCCTCTCGCCGACGGGGTCGACGCGCCCGAGAACGGCTTGTGGTTCGCCCATTTCGCCACGGGCAAGAAATCGGTCGTGATCGACACCACCACCGCAGTAGGCCGCGAACAACTCCAGGCCCTCGTGGCGAGCGCCGACGTCGTAGCCGAGGACCTCGGCGAGGCCGGACTGGCGGACGTCGGTCTAGACGATGCCGCGCTGCGAGCGGAGCATCCGGGCCTCACCTGGGCATCGGTCACGCCGTTCGGTCGCACCGGCCCAAAAAAAGACTGGAAGGGATCCAACCTGGTCGCCTGGGCGGCATGCGGGGTGCTTTACACCGTCGGATTCCCCGAGCGGGCGCCGGTCCTGCCCGGCGGTGTGGTTCAGGTCGCCTGCCACATCACCTCGCTTCACGCCTCCATCGGCGTCCAGCTCGCTTTGCGGGCCCAACGCCTCGGCGGTCCGGGCCAACTCGTCGACGTGTCGATGCAGGACTGTTGTGTCGCGGTGGCACCCGAGACCGGGCCACCCCTGTTTCTCGACGACACGGTGCACCGACCCAGATCCGGCAATCGCCGGCCGATCGTCCGACCATTCGGCATCTACCCCTGCGCCGACGGTTACATCTCCTTTCTGGCCCTCCTGCCCGCCCACTGGACCGCCATGGCCCAGTGGATCCACGAGGCGACCGGCAACGAAACCGTGATCGAGGAGGTCTTCAACGAGATCTCGGTCCGATCCGACACCATGGACCTGATCGACGGATGGACCGAGGAGCTCTCGGCCACCATGACCAAACGCGAGCTCTTCCTCGAAGGGCAACGACGGGGCATACCCACGACGCCTGTCAACACGATCGCCGATCTCGTCGCCGACGAGCATCTCAATGGTGTCGACTTCTGGGAGGACGTGGATCACCCTGCTCTCGGCACCGTCCAGGCGACCGGTGCGCCGATGCGGGCCAACCCGTGGCATTGGTTGTCCGGTCGTGCCCCCTTGCTCGGGGAGCACACGGACGAGGTGCTCGGAGCACTCTCCTGACCCGTGCCGATCCGCTGGGCGATACCGACGGGACCCTCCTGGATTCTCCGCCCGCGCCCGCCTCGCTGACGGTCCCGCCCGCCGCCCGGTTGCTGCCCAGCCGCATCTTCTATGGCTGGTACATCACCCTCGCCTGTGGCACGTTCATGTTCGTTGCGGTCGGGGTCGGCTACTACGGGCTGGGGCTGTTCCTCGGGCCGCTCCAAACCGACCATGGCTGGTCCTCCTCCGCGGTGAGCAGCGCCACGGGCATGTACTTCCTGGTGGCCGGGGTGGCTTCGTTCGCAGCCGGTCCCTACATCGACCGGTATGGACCGCGGACCTTCATGAGCGTCGGCATCGCCATGACCGCGTTGGGGGTGATGGCGATCGGGTTCGTCACCTCTCTTTGGCAGCTGTACGCGGTCTATACGTTCATGGCGCTCGCCTACGGTTCTGGCACCGCCATCGGGGTCAACACCATCCTCACCAAATGGTTCGTGCACCGCCGGGCCAAGGCGATGAGCATCTCGTCCACCGGCGTCTCCCTCGGCGGGGCGTTCCTCGTGCCGGTCGGAACGGTGCTGCTCGACCGGGGTGGGCTGATGCTGGCGACGCCGGTGCTCGGTGCGCTCGTGCTGATCGTGGCGGTGCCGATGGTGTATCTGGTGCTGGTTCCGGACCCGCAAGCCATGGGCCTGAAGCCCGACGGGGACCACATCGTGGTCCCCGCGGCAAACATCCGCATGGGAGACCAGCAACGGTCATGGGCGCGCGCGGAGGCGGCGCGGACCGTGACCTTCTGGGCCATCCTCATCGGCTTCTCGCTGGTGCTCGCGTCCCAGACCGCGGTCATCATTCACCAGCTCAAGCTGCTCGGCCAGGCCGACAAGCTCGGCTCCACCGGCGCGGCGGCAGCCGCGGTCACGGTAACCACGATCGGGAGCGTCGTCGCCCGGCTCATCGTCGGGCAGTTCGCCGACCGTATCGACAAGCGCCTGTTCACCGTCGCCCTGTTTGCGGTCCAAGCGGTGGCGATCCTCGGTTACCGCATGGCGGACGGCACCGTCGCCATCTACCTGTTTGCCCTCGTGTTCGGATTCACCATCGGCAACGTCTACATGATGTGGTCGTTGCTCACCGGGGAGTCGTTCGGCATGCGATCTTTCGGCTCGATCTACGGGGTCTTCCAGCTGACCGGCCAGCTCGGTGCCGGAGTCGGGCTGATCGCGATGGGTATTTTGGTGGACCGCACCGGTGGCTATTCCACCCCCCTGACGATCTGGGCCGCGGCCGACGTCGCCGCCGCGGCCTCCATCTATTTCGCCCGACCGGTCAGAGACGGCCGCTGAACCGCCCGGACACGTCGGTGACGATGAGCCGGCCCCGAGGTGAGGTGGAGGCGATGAACTTGGTCTGCTCCCCGACCACCAGGAGCAGCCGGCCGCTGCTCTGCACCACTTCGAAGGGCTCGCCCAGCTCGGCTTCGATACGCTCGCGAACCTGTTCGATCTTGTCGATGACCCTCTCGCGGCTCCGCCGCTCGAAGTCGTCGAGATCGAGATCCACGAACTCCTCGATACCCATCGTGGGCGAGATGCGATTGACGGATCCGCTCATCGTTGTGCTGCACCCTCAGCTCGGATTGTTCCTTCCGACGGTACCCGCCCGAGCCCGGTTTAGCCCGTCTCGGGGCTCTGCGCGGCGCTGGACAATGGTACGGGAGCGGCTTGGGCCACCTACTCGCCAGATGGAATCAAGCGATTCGCTCGCTCACGCAACTCGAATTTCAGTACCTTGTTCGAGGCGTTCAGCGGCAGGGCATCGACAAGGTGCACCTGGCGAGGCACCTTGTAGTTCGCCATCACCTCGCGGCTCCAGGCGATGATCTGATCGGGCTCGGGCTGCGCGCCCGTGACCGGCACCACGAACGCCACGCCGACCTCCCCCAGCCGTTGATCGGGCACGCCCACCACCGCGACCTGTGCAATGCCGGGATGGCCACCGAGGATCGACTCGATCTCAGCCGGGTAGGCGTTGAACCCACCGACGATGAACATGTCCTTCTTGCGGTCGGTGATCTGGATGTAGCCCCGTTCATCGAGAACGCCGATGTCTCCGGTGTGTAACCATCCGTCGACGTCGACGGCTTCGGCGGTCTGTTCGGGGTCGTCGAGATAGCCGCGCATCACGTTGTAGCCCCGCACCCAGATCTCCCCCTGTTCACCCGGAGCAAGAGCACGACCGTCATCGTCGACCGCGACGACCTCCATGTCGGGCATGGCCCGACCCGACGTGGTGGCGATGGTCTTGGGGTCATCACCGGCCCGACACATCGTCGCCAGCCCGGTTCCCTCGGTCAGCCCATAGCCGGTGACGACGGTCTCGAAACCGAGTACGTCGCGCATCGCCACGATCAGCTCGACCGGTATCGATGCGGCACCGGTAGCCGCCAGGCGAACCGTGGAGAAATCGAAGCTCGCGAGATCCGGGTGATTCAGGATGGTCTGATAGATCGCCGGTGGGCCCGGCAGCACGGTGATGCGCTCCTCGACCACCCGGGCCATGACCTGGCTGACGTCGAACACCGGGTGAGGAACGATCGTGGCCCCCACCATGAGACAGGCGAGGAACCCCGCCCCGAGACCGAACATGTGAAAGAAGGGGTTGACGATGAGATAGCGGTCGCCCCGGCGAAGCCCGATGATCTCGGACCAGTCGGTGAACCCTCGAAGCAGCGCGCCGTGTTCGAGCATGGCTCCTTTGGGCATGCCGGTCGTCCCGGAGGTGAACATCACCAGGCTCAGATCCTGTGGAGTGATAGCGGCGCGGGCGGCGCTGACCACCGCATCGTCCACCTCGTCCCCCCGCGCCAGGAAGGCATCCCAGCCCACGGTGCCGGTGGGCGCCTCACCCCGCATGACGACGATCTGTTCCAGGCTCGGGACCGGCGAAGCGTCTCGCAGGAGGGCGACGCGATCGAGGTCCAAGAAGTCGGTCACGGTGAAGAGCAGCCGCGCCTGCGCCCGCTCGAGCACATAGGCCGCTTCGGCGCCCTTGAACCGGGTATTGATCGGGACGACCACGCCGCCGGCGCTGAGCACGCCCAGCGAAGCCACGACCCACTCCCAGATGTTAGGGGCCCAGATTCCCACCCGGTCGCCGCGGCCCACCCCCGAGCCGATCACCGCTCGGGTCGCACCGTCGATCCGTTCCCCCAGCGCCGTGAAACTCATGCGGAGCTCTTGGCCGTCAGCCCGGCGATCGACCAGGGCCTCAACGTCCGCGAAGTGATCGCAGGACCATTGGACGAGCTCGGCAACGGTGGTGAATGGGCGCAGCTCATGGCTCATGGAGAGATCATCGCACGCTGGGGGAAAGGGGCCTCGATCTCGTTCGGTCGCTATCCTTCCGCTCAGACGGGCCATCGTAAGGGGATCCAAAAATATGAAGGTCGACTATCCGATCATCTCCGCCGACTCGCACATAACCGAGGCGCCGAACACCTATACCGACTACATCGAACCGGCATATCGCGACATCGCTCCTCGGATTCTCGAGACCGAGGACAAGGGCGACCTCTACATCATCGATGGGATGAAGCGGACGATCCCGATGGGCCTCGTGGCAGCCGCCGGCCAGAAGGCCGACGAGTTGAACCCCAAGGCGCGCTACCACGAGCTACCCCAGGGCGGCTGGGACCCAACCGTTCGCATCGCCGACCAGGACCGTGATGGGGTCTCCGCGGAGATCATCTATCCGTCGGTCGGCATGGTGCTGTGCAACCACGAGGACTTCGACTACAAGAAGGCCACGATGGATGCCTACAACCGGTGGATCGGTGAATACTGCTCAGAAGACCCCGTACGCCTGATCGGCGTTGGTCAGACCGCGATGCGCTCCCCCGAAGAGGGCATCGAAGATCTCCAGCGCATCAAGGATCTCGGGCTGCGCGGCGTCATGATGCCCGGCAATCCCCAGGTCGAAGACTATGACTCACCGGTCTATGGCGAGTTCTTCGATGCCGCTTCTGAGCTTGGGCTGCCATTGAGCTTCCATATTCTGACCAGCTCGAGCGACGGCATGAACCGCACCCGCGGTCCGAAGATGAACGGCTTCATGTCGATCATCCGCGGCAACCAGGACATCATGGGCATGTTCGTGCTCGGCGGGGTCTTCGAACGTCACCCCAAGCTGAAGATCGCCTGTGTCGAAGCGGATGCCGGCTGGGTCCCCCATTTCATGTATCGCATGGACCATGCCTATGACCGCCATCGCGCCTGGCTGAAGGCATCCGCCGACGTGAAGAAGATGCCCTCGGAGTACTTCGCCGAACACATCTATCTGACGTTCCAGGACGACTTCGTGGCCTTCGCGCAGGCCGACAGCATGAATTGGCACCGGTTGATGTGGGCCAACGACTTCCCGCACAGTGACTCGACCTGGCCCTGGAGCCAGGAACTGTTGGATCGCCACACCACGAATCTGACCGACGAGCAAAAGCGCGCCATCCTGTGCGACAACGTCGCAGACCTCTACGGCATGGACACCTCGAAGCTGCCGGTCGGCGGCGACGCACTCGCCGCCGCCGCCGGTGCGGCCGCCGGCTGAGCAACACCGTCACCTTCGAGATCGGCAACTTCAGTTCGAAAGGTTCCTTTCGAACTGGAGTCGTCAGGTCCGGTTGTCAGGCCGGGGTGCAGACTGTTCGAGCGGTCTTGATGCCCGAATCGGTACGGGTCTCGACCTTGTAGGTGAAGGTGATGCCTTCACGTACAGAGCCGTCGGTGAACGTCGAGCCGGGGGCGTTGACCGCCCCGGTCCAATGGTCGGCGGTACCCGGGTTCCGGTAGACCACGTAGCGGTCGCCGCCCGGCGCTTGTTCCCAATCGATCCGGGCGGTGCCAGGACCGTCGGCATCCACCGTTACCGTGCACGACGGCACCGGCCCAAGGGTGGAGTTCAGGTCAATCACCGACGGGCTACAGGCACTGAGCGAGGACTTGTTATTGGCGTTGTCGCGAGCCAGGACCGAGTAGCTGTGGGTCCGGGTACTCGGAACGGCGACATCGGTGAGGGAGTTGGTCGTGGTTCGGCCGGCCCAGAAACCGTTTCGATACACCAGATAGTCGGCGGCCGTGTTCGACCCCGCCCAGTTCAGCTCCACATCGTCGCCCGACACGACGGCGGTGCAGTTCTTCGGAGCGCTCAGGCCGTCGGCGGGAGGGGGCCGCAACGCGGGCCCCGCAGATTCCCCCGGCCCGGCCGAGTCGCAGACCCGGGCCACATGGCGGGCGCCCTTGCCCCCCACGGTCCGCACGTTCCCGCCGAACCACAAACAGCCGTCGGTGCTGTGGCTCTTGATGGCCCAGACTCCCCCGGTCCCGCTCGCGTTGACAAAGAACTCGTTCTCCCTCTCCCCGGTGACCGAGGAGAAGGCCATGATCGTCCGCACCGGTTGCCAGTCACCGGACATCGGGCCAAGCGTGCCGAACAGGGTGCCACCCTGGTCCGACTCGAGAACATTGGACCAGCAGTGACAGGAGGCATAGACCCGGTCGCCGGAGACTTCGAAGGCCTGGAAGTCACCGCCGCCACGCAAGGGCCAGGGATCGACCGACTCCGGGCTACCGGAGAAGTGCAGCTGCCGCCGCGAGAGATCGGAGGCGTCGAGGACCTGCACCAGATGCTCTTCCCCACCCACGAACACCAGGTCGTTGACCGCGGCTACCGCGTACTGTTTGCGGGGGCTGTAGTCCACCAGGTTCGACTGAACACCGAAGGGTTCCAGGTCCGGCAACGCCGCTCCGTCGGTCCCGCTGACGGCGGCGAAACCCTGAGTGCCCCCCTGCAGGTTCACCGAGGTGAAGAACCCCGCGAGGTAGACGCGCGATCCGTCGGGCGCGTCATCGATGTCCCAAACCCCTCCGCCGGACACGAATGGTTTCCAACCGCTGTCGATGTCCCCGGAATCGGGATCTATCCGGGCCGTGCGCGCCGCCGGCTGAACGATGCCGTTCTTGGCGATCTGAGTGAAGCCGCCGCCGAGGTACAACCATCCGTCGGCGCCGATCTCAAACGCCCGCACCACCACCGGGTCACCGCCCGAAACCCGAGTGGTCCACCCCTCGACGAGCTCACCCGTCGCCGGATCGAGCACGGCGAAGCCGGGCTCGTGAGACTCGTTCACCGTCGCGAACTCACCCCCGACAAACAGCTTCGATCCGTCCTCGGAGGCGTGCAGCGCATACACCGGGGAGTCGAGCTCAGGACGCCACCAATCGATCCAGCGCCCGGTGTCGGCGTGGAAGGCCGCGAGGAAGGGCTGATCGTGATTCTGTCCCCCACCCCTCACGTCGGTGAACTTGCCACCGACGTACATGGTGTTGCCGACCTGTTCGATGGCCCACACCTCGGACTTGGCGTTGTTGGTCAACGCCGGGGCGACCCCGCTCACCCCCCAAAAGTTCTTGACGGTGTCGTCGATCTCCGCGCCTACGGGAAGAGACGGCACCAGGGCCATGAGGCCGACGACCATCAGTGCGGTCATCGCCAGGGCGATCGTGATCGGAATCGGCGGCCGGGTCCTCGGTAGGGGCCTGGTCGGCGTATCGGATGGATTGGACATGGTGGACCTACCCGCGGCTGCTGTGTCAATCAGGGGGAGCCGGAAACGTTCGTCCCAGACACCTCAGTATTTCTCGACCGTCCGCCGACGGTCCTGAATACTTCTTTCGCCGCGAAAGGCTGTTCGGGGCAAATCACGGCGAGGCGGGCGCCCTGCTGGGTCCAGTCGCATTGGGGTGCCGTGGGCTGGTGGGGGCAATATGGCGGCATGGCTGACCATCTCCGAGCCCACGAAAATGCCGCGCCGATGCAAGACGGGCCCACCGGTCCGCTGACCGGGCTACGGATCATCGATCTGACGCTGGCCGCGGCCGGCCCGTTCTGTGGCATGTTGCTCGCCGATCTCGGTGCCGACGTCATCAAGGTCGAACCACCCGGCGGCGAACTGATCCGCCAGGTCGGCCCCTTCGCCCTCGATGACCATGAGCGGGTCGACTCCGGCCGCTATGCCAACCGGAACCGAAACAAGCGAAGCATTGTGCTCGACCTGAATGTTGACGCGGACCGGGAGACCCTTCTTCAGCTCATCGACACCGCGGATGGACTGATCGAAAACATGCGGGCCGGCGTGATGGATCGCCTCGGGGTCAGCTATGAGGTGTGCCGCGAACGGAATCCGCGGCTGGTGTACGGGGCGATTCGCGGCTTCGGCGACCCGCGCACCGGCGCCAGCCCATATGTGGACTGGCCCGCCTATGACGTCGTCGCCCAGTCCATGGGCGGAGCCGTCGCCATGACGGGGCCCGACCCCGAGCATCCCCTCCGGCCAGGGCCGCCGTTCGGCGATCTGGTCCCGGCCACGTTCGCGGCGCTCGGCATCGTGTCGGCGCTCCTGCACACCCATCGCACCGGCGAGGGTCAGTTCCTCGACGTCTCGATGGTCGATGTCGTCATGTCGATGACCGATCCGGCGATGGCCGCGTATTCCTACAGCGGCAAGACGGTGAAGCCCAACGGCAACAAGGTCAACGGGGTGATCCCGTTCGATGTGTTCGAGACCGCCGACGGGCATTGTGCAATCGCTGCTCCGACCGAACGCCATTGGCCTCTGCTCTGCGAGGCGATCGGTCAACCAGGTCTGGCGACCGACGAGCGGGTGGCCGGTGCCCGCGAACGGAACCGCAACCGCCACATCGTCGACGAAGCGGTGGGGGACTGGGCCAAGGCGCACACCAACGCCGAGATCATGGATGCGTTGGGCGGCCAGGTGCCCGTTGGACCGGTGTTCAATGCCGAGGACTGGATCGACGATCCCCATGTGGCCGCACGGGAGATGCTGGTGGCGGTAGACCACCCCGACCACCGGCCAACAATCCAGCTCAATTGTCCGATCAAGTTCACCGAGACCCCGGCCGGGGTGTATCGCCGGGCCGCCAAGCTCGATGAACACGGGGCGGAGATCCGGGCCGAGCTCACCCTGAGAACCCCGCTCCCCAAGTCCTGAGCAAAGCTACGCGCATGCTGGGCCGTTCGGGGTGTTCGGTTCGGGGTGTTTTGTTCGGGTCGGCGGGCGTCAGGGGGCAGAGGGTCCGGCCGAGGCCGAAGACCGGGGCCAGAGCCAGTGGTCGAGGTGCCAGAGAATCGACTCGATGTATTCGACGGCATCACCGGGCAGCCCGGACTCGGACACGGGCGACGGGCGATCACCGAGGGTGTCCTGAGGTGGACCGGACGGATCGCGCCGCCGGGCGTAACGGCCGGCGGCGAGGTTCGCTGACTCGGCGGGAGCGTGTTTCGATCCCTTCATCAGCGCCTCGACCTCATCCATCGTCAGATCGAAGACATGCTCCTCGTCGCTGAGTCGGCCGGTGCCGAGAAGGCGCACGCCGATCACGGTTCCGAACTGACGGAGCACCGCCAATGGGATACCGATGGTGGCGGTTCGACTGCCGCTTATGATGGGCCGGGCTCGCCGGGCTCGCTCCAAACGCTGGCGAGTGAGCGGGGTGTCCCCCAGTCCGGCCAGCATGCGGTTCTCCAACGCCTGAATATGGATCGGCCCGGTTTCGGAGCGGGGTTCGATGTGGTCGGCGATGGCGGTCAGCTGATCGAGCAACCGGAGGGGCTCGTCCGCGATGACCGGATGGGCGGGGTCGTTGCGCACGGCATCGCGCGACCATTTGGCCAGATGGCTGGCGACCGCGCCGGCCACCCCTGGTGAGATGGCGGAGAGCTCGTCGAGGCTGCCGGCCTGACGGAGCAGATCGCCGGCGCCGGCGTCGACGATGAGGCCGACGAGATGGTGGGCCGAGGCCGCCGCACCGGTCGGGGCACCGCCCGGTCCCGACAACAGCGCATCGAGATCGGCGGCGCTGAACTCATGATCGCGAGTCAGGCGCAGCGAGACCCGGCCGACCTCGTTGGCTGCGGCCAGATGCAACATGACATGGTGGTCGATAGCCACCGCCACATACTCACGGGCCTTGCCGAACTCTTTGCGCAGCTCCTTGTCGGAGAGCCCGAATAAGTCGCGTTCAAGAAATCGGTACCCCGCGTCGAGCAGGTGTTGCTCCCCACCGGCGACCCATTGGTCGACCACCCCCTGATGGTGGTGGGAGCGGTTGACCTCTCGCATCTTCTCGATGCGACGGTTGAACCCCCCAGTGAGCTTGTCCTTGGTCTTCTCCCTTACTCCCGACGGACCCCACGTGTCGCCGCCGAACGGGTCGACCGCGGCGTAGACGAAGCCATCGATGTCGGCCCAGGCGATGGACTCCAGGGGGACCCCGGATCGCGCAAAACGCTGCTGTGTTGCTTCGGTACGTTGATCGACCAGCACCTCGCTCGCCCATCGACTCACCGGTTCGGTGTGGTGGGCCGTATCGAGGCGCCAATACAGGCGATCGTGCGGGCTTTCGGCCATCGGTCGCTTCTCTTCTGTTCGTGCTGGATCGGTTTGGAACCGGTCTGGGTCGGCGGGAACCGATCTGGGTCGGCGGGAACCGATCTGGGTCGGCGGGAACCGATCTGGGTCGGTGAGAACCGGCAGGCCAGATCGACTCGACGGTTCATCACGGTCGCGAAGCCGCCTTGGCCGCGTCGACCGCTGATCCTCGCAGCCTAGGCCCTGAGCGGGCCATCCCGACACCACCAGTCGGCAACCCACCACCAACGGTCCGGACCGATCATGAGTTATGGCTGTCTTATGACAAATGTTACGGTACGATCTTTGTTCCGTAATGCTTGAGAGTGCTCCTCAGTATCTGAAGAGCTTCAGGGGCGCAGCTCTTGTTCCGAAATAGGTCGGGGGCGCGTCCTGTCGCGGTGCCGACAAATGTCATGGGCGTCAACACGGCGCCTCGACACTCTCATGTTCTCAGGATCTGCCGAGGTGGCAACTCATGGACAACTCACGGCACACAACCCGCGCCAGCGGAGAGCAGATGCCTCGGCAGGCGAAGCTGCTGGGTCGACTGATCGCCGCACCCGTAGCGCTGGTGGTGCTCCTGGTGAGCTGCGATGTCAATAACCTCGCCACGCCGGGCAACCCTGCCTTCCTGGCTGCGGTCCAACAGGGATCCGCCACGCCCTCTCCTGGTTCCACTCCCGCTCCCCCAGGTAGTGGCGCGTTCTGTCCCGTCCCCGGCTCCACATTCACCGACACGTGGGGCGCTCCCCGCTCGGGCGGACGGAGCCACGAGGGCGTGGACATGATGGCCCCGGCCGGAACACCGGTTCACTCCCCGGTCGCCGGCAACGTGCGTCACCATGTCTCGTCGAGCGGTGGTCTGTCGTACTACCTCGAGGACGCGGCCGGCAATGTGTATTTCGGCACCCATCTCCAGTCGTTCGGCGCAGACGGCGCGGTGCAGGCCGGCACGGTCATCGGGTACGTCGGCAGCTCCGGCAATGCCAGTGCCAACGCTCCCCATCTCCACTTCGAGTACCATCCCGGCGACAACGGGCCGATCAATCCGACACCCTTCGCCCGGGCCGCCTGCGGGGTCTAGAGCTTCAGTTCGAAAGTGAACTTTCGAACTGAGGTTCTGCGCGATGCCGACTGCGGCACCGGACCGCGGAGACATTCACCCACGTACTTCTGAAACCGACCACGTAGTGATCGGTTGACGATGCAGGGGGTGGGTCACGGCCTACCCTCGAAACGGTGCATCGTGGTCGAAACCCCACACAAGGTTGCCGAGGGACGCAGGGTCACCGCCGGTTCCAGCCGCGGGGCTTCCTGGTGGGGGCAGGGTTGATCATGGGTTGCGCGGGGGAACCACCCGAGCTACTGGCCCGACCATCGACAACCCAGCCTGCGCGCGAGTCGACGCCGAACACGCCGGAATCGACCGTGAGCTCGCCCGCCAACGGATCGATCTCCGCACCGAGCCCTCGCCAGTTCCCCACCATGCCGACGATCGTGCCGGCACTCCGGTGACCCTCGCCGACACCGAGCTTGTCGATGCGGAAGACCTCGCCATCGGCCCCGGGCCCAACGGCACCTCCGGCGACTATCTCTATGTCGGAGATATCGGCGACAATCAACGAAGCCTTGTTGGTCGACCCCGTGAACGGTGACCTGCTGATCATCGAAAAGGCCCACCATGGGCAACCGGCGCTGGTGTTCAGGGCCGCCGCCCCCCCCGGCGGGCGATCAGCACATCGTGCTCGAAGCCGTGGCCGACACCGACGTCAAATCCCTGATAGCCGAACACCAGACCCGAGACATCGTGTCTGCGCCCGGCAAACCGTTCCTCATCACCGCGGCCGACAGCACCACCGATACGGTCGCGATCCGGACCTACGGACACGTGTGGATCTGGAGGCGCAGCCCCGACGTGCCCCTGTGGGCGGTGTTCGCCGGTCCACCCTGCGAAGGAGCCACCGTGCTCGAACGTCAGGGGGAGGCGCTCGCCCTTACCCCCGTGGGTACGGGCTATTTCACCGTCTCGGAAGGAACAAACCGAATGCTCAACCGCTTCGACGTCAACCCAGTCGACAACTGATCCGTTGGCGACTCCAGTGATAGGGCCACCAACAGGCGCGCGGCGATACCCGTGGCTCGCGATAGCAGCTGCGGTGCTGCTGGTCAGCTCCGGCTGTACACAACGAGCAGGCGACGGGCCGGTCGGCGCGCCGGCAGAGCCGCTGACACCATCCACCACCATCGGGCCCACCAGCACTGGGTCGAGGACCGACCCGACCACGACGGTGACCCCCCGAGCGTCGGCCGGTCCCTGTACCGGATTCGACGATGGCGAGCGGACCGGCACGATAGCCGCGCCTCAGCTGACCGAGCTTTCCGGCCTCGCCGTCAGTCGACGCAACACCGGGCTGGTATGGACACACAATGACGAGCCCGACGACAACCGACTGTTCGGCATCCGGCTCGACGGAAGCCTCGCGGTGACCGTCGCCGTCGAGGGAGCCGAGTTCGACGATTGGGAGGACATCGCGGTGACCGGAACCGGACCCGACGGTGAGCTCTGGCTGGGCGACATCGGAGACAACAACGCGGCCCGCGCCTCGATTCGTGTTCACCGCCTCACCGAGCCGACCGTTTCCGACGATGCCCACGAACAGCAGATGACCACCCAGGTTGAGGAGACCGTCCTACTGCGGTATCCGGTCCGCCCCCACGATGCTGAGGCTCTCGTGGTGGATACCGCGGCGCAACAAATCGTGATCATCACGAAGGAACGCGACGGCAGCGCGGCCCAGGTGTTCACCGCCGACCTCCGCTCCCCCGATCGTCCGCCTCTCATCACCATGGTCTCGTCCAGTGCCCTCGACATAGCCGGCCTCACCTCCCGCCGTGACACATCGAACCCGTCCATATTCGCCAACCTGGTCAACCTCGTGACCGCAGCCGATATCGACCCGCAGGGAGATCAGGTCCTCGTCCGCACCTACGGTCACGCGTGGTTGTGGTCCCGATCCCATCAGGACCAAACCGTGGCCGACATGCTCGGGCAAGTCCCGTGCGAGGCCCCGACAGTCCTGGAAATCCAAGGCGAGGCCATCGCCTTCGATCCATCTTCGGGGGGCTACCTGACGGTGGCCGAGGGAGAGAACCCCAGCCTGCACCAGTTCTCGCCCAGGCCTCCATCCGGCGATCCTGCCATCCTGCCATCCGGCCGCCCGATTGACGGGCCGCAGCCCAAAATGCCGGCGCCAAGCTAGAATTTGGCCACCACCGCCGCTGGTGCGCCATGACTCAAACGGCGGAACAGCCGTGAGGGAGGGACACCTAGGTGAGCGTGGGCAGGCATCGCCGTCATCCCGATGGCCCCGGCCGGTCAATCGTGGCTGCCGTGTTGTCCGCGTTGGTCCCTGGGCTCGGTCAGCTGTTCACCCCTGCCTGGCGCACAGGGGTGTGGCTCCTGGCCTCCTCATTGGCGATGGCCGTCGGGGTCATCGTCAGCATCGCTCGATGGCCCGCGCTCGCCCTCGAGACGACGGTGCGGTCGGACTGGCTCCTACGGCTCGCGGTCGTGTTGGCCGGGGTGGCCGGGGTCCGTATTCTCGTGGTCGTACACGCCTACCGAGAGGTCCGTCCCGCCGGCCCCGGCATGGCGAAACGGGTGGCGATGGGCGGACTGGTTCTGATTCTGGGAGTCGTCGCCGTGCCCCATGTCTGGGCCATCAAGGGCGCGTTGACCCAACGAGACCTGCTGTTGTCAGTGTTTTCGGACCGACCTGAGGACCATCGAACCATGACCCTCGGCGGGCGCGAAGGTGTTGCGGGCGCAACGCCTGTCGGCGCCGAGCGGGTGCGTCTCGAACCGTTGGTATCCAGGACTCCATCGATCGCCAGCCGGATGGATGGGCGCGTCAGTGTTCTGGCCGTCGACCTCGTCCCTCGCCCGGCCGAGCGTGATCTCGGCCGGCTCAATGTGCTCCTGCTCGGTAGCGATGCCGGCTATCTCCGGACCGGGGTACGGACCGACACGATGATCGTGGTGAGCATCGACCGAGCGAGTGGCGATGCGGTGATGATCGGCATCCCGCGCAACCTGCAACGGGCCCGATTCGCCTCGGAAGCCGCCCAGCGCCGCTTTCCCCGCGGCTTCAATAGCCTCGCCAACCAGATCTACTCCTACGGCGAAAACCACCCCCAGCTCTGGCCCGACTCCGACCGACCGGGCGCGGCCGCGATCATGGAGGTGGCCTCGGAATACCTGGGTATCCCCATCCACCACTATGCCCTCGTGGACCTGACCGGGCTGGTCGATGTGATCGACACCCTCGGCGGCGTCGACATCGACGTCACGGAACGGATCAATGACGAGATCCGCACCATCGAAAAAGGGGGCAGCTCCACGCGAATCGACGTTCGCCCCGGACCTCACCACTTCGACGGCAAGACCGCGCTGGCGTACGTGCGGGCCCGACGCGGTTCGAGCGACTACCGACGCATGAGCCGTCAGCGTTGCTTGTTGGCAGCGCTGGCCGACCAAACCGACGTGTTGACGTTGGCCCGCGCGTTCAGCGGCTTGGCCCCGGTCATCGCGCGGAGCGTGGACACCGATGTCCCCCTCGATGAGCTTCCCGACCTGCTCCGGCTCGGGCGCAACGTCAACCCCAGCCAAGTCCGGTCGCTGATGCTCGTACCGAGGCGCTTTTCGACCTCACGCCCGAACTATGAGCGAGCCCACCGAGCGGTAGCCGAGCTGCTCGCGGGCCCGACCACCGATCCCGATGCGGATCGTCTCGAGCTGGGCGACATCTGTGGTTCGTCCTGAGCCGACGGCTCAGGACGCGGGAACGAACTCGATTCGACGATTGAGGGCGCGATCATCCTCGGTGTCGTTTGGCGTCACCGGCTGCGTCTCGCCGTATCCGACCGCACTCAGCTGATCGGCGTCGACGCCCGCACCCACCAGATTGTCCAGCACCGCCAACGCTCGCCGTTCACTCAACTGCTGGTTGGGCCCCTCGGGCCCCACATCATCGATGTGGCCGCCGATCTCGACCTGACCGTCGGCACCGCCAGAAGGATGTCGACTGCGTCATCTGAGCACATCGGACGCTTCGAGCGACAGCTCGACGCTTCCGGTGTCGAACAACACCCCCTGATTGGCCGCGAACAGCTCGTTCAAGCTCGTCGCGGCTTGCTCCACCGCGGGCGGTTCGTCGACGTCGAGGCGTTCCTCGAGGCTCCCCTCGGTGAGATCGGCCAGCTCTTCGCCCATCGCTATCAGCGCGGTGCGTTGGTCCTCGCTCGCCACGGTGCCATCCAACAGCACGATCCCGCCCGCGGAGTCGACGGGGCCCACCTCCAAGCGGTTGACGACCTCCAGACCGGACGAGCTCCCGCTCACCGATTCCACCAAGGTGTCGATCGTCGCCTGGTCCGCCACCGTGCCCCGGAGGGTTACGACGTCTCCCTCAACCGAGATCGTGACCTCTCCCGGTTCCGGCAGCTGCGCGGGGGCGTCGATAATCGTCAGGCGGTTATCCACGTGGTCAGCACCGCCCGCGATCGACGACGCGATGCGCGACGCCCGATCGAGCGCAGCCTGATCTGGCACCTCACCGGTCAACACCACACCGTCGGGGCCCGCGGCATCCACGGCGATGGCGCCCATACCCTCGTTCTGCAACCCGGTGACCACCTCGGCCACGAGGTCACGAGAGGCCACGACCTCGGTGGTGGTAGTGGACGTGGTGGACGTGCTCGCCGCAGTCTCGACCGCGACCGGATCGTCGTCGCGTCCCGCCAACAAGAGGGCGAGCACGATGAACGCCACCAGCACCACCAAGCCCAACAACACCGCCACCCATGCCGGTGTCGCCGCTATCGCTTCATCGTCATCTCGCTGGTCATCGCCCGTTTTGGTCTCAATCATCACCGGTCACCGTACGCCATCATTGGTTGTCGCACGCACTGCCAGGGTGCCGAGAACGCTCATCGGCCTTCTTCAGCACCCTGGTCGGGCCGACGAGCGCAAGGCTCGGACCATCGGCTGGTCCCCTCGTTCAGCTACAACCGCTCGTGTTACCACAGCTGGGACAGGCGTGGCAGCTACCGGCGCGGTGCATATGAACACCGCACTGCATACAGATCGGAGCATCGGTAGCGGGCAGCGGCGTCTGGACCAGCCCGACGGCGAAGTCGTCCGCCGAGGGCACCGACGGCGGATCGGGAACGAGGTCATGACCGGTGTTGGTCTCCACGACAGACTCCACCACTCCGGGCAATGTCTGTTGAGTACGTTCGCCGGTGGTGAAGATGCCCAGCTCAGCCCGCTCGTCGGCGGACAGGTACTCGACCGCCAAGCGTCGGAACAGATAGTCCATCAGGCTGGAGGCGATGCGAATCTCGGGATCGTCGGTCATGCCCGCCGGTTCGAACCTCATCCCGGTGAAGACCTCGACGTAGGCCCGCAGAGGTACCCCGTACTGGAGCCCATAGCTGACCGAAATGGCGAAGGCGTCCATGATTCCAGCCAGGGTCGATCCCTGCTTGGACACATTGATGAAGATCTCACCCGGTCGACCATCGGGGTATTGGCCCACGGTCACGAAACCCTTGCAGTCGGCCACCCGGAAATCAAAGGTCCGTGACGACCGGGTTCGGGGCATCTTTTCGCGCACCGGACCCGCCGCTCTGGGCCGTGCGGCGCTGGTCAACGTCTCACTGGGCGCGCCCTCCAACCCCGCGATGACAGAGCGGGACTGGTCCGCGTCCGCGGCCTTCTTGGTGGCGAGTGGTTGAGCCACCTTGCAGTTGTCCCGATAGATGGCGATCGCTTTCACGCCCAGCTTCCAGGCATCGATGTGGAGCTGTTCTACCTCCTCGACCGTGGCGTCCTCGGGCAGGTTCACGGTCTTGGAGATGGCACCGCTTATCCAGGGCTGCACCGCACCCATCATCCTCACATGACCGCTGTGGTGGATCGTGTTGTCACCCATCGAGCAGGCGAACACCGCCAGATGCTCGTCCCGGAGCTGGGGTGCGCCGACGATCGTCGACTGTTCATCGATGTAGGCCACGATGTCGGCCACCTGTGCATCGGTGTAGCCGAGTGAGCGCAAGGCCCGCGGGATCGTCTGATTGACGATCGACATCGTGCCCCCGCCGACCAGCTTTTTCATCTTGACCAGGCCGAGGTCGGGTTCGATGCCGGTGGTGTCACAATCCATCAGCAGCCCGATCGTGCCCGTCGGGGCGAGGACGGTCGCTTGCGAGTTGCGCACGCCGACCTGTTGGGCGACATCACACGCATGGTCCCAGGATTCCTGGGCCGCGCCGAGCAGGGCGGCGGGCACAAGCTCCTCATCGATAGTGGCTACCGCGGTCCGGTGCATGTCGAGCACGCCGAGCATGTGCTCCGCGTTCTCCTCGAACCCCGCGAACGAGCCCATACGAGCCGCGGTGAATGCCGAGGTGGCATAGGCATGACCCGTCATCAAAGCGGTGATGGCTGCGGCGAGGGCTCGGCCTTCGTCGGAGTCGTAGGGAAGGCCCAGCGCCATGAGCAGGGCGCCGAGGTTGGCGTAGCCCAAACCGAGCTGGCGGAACCGTCGCGAGTTCTCCCCGATGGCCTCGGTGGGATAGTCGGCGTTGCCCACCAGGATCTCTTGGGCCGTGAAGATGACCTCGACCGCCGACTTGAACCCCTCGACATCGAACACACCATCGACATCGAGAAACGACAGGAGGTTGAGGCTGGCCAGGTTGCACGCGGAGTTGTCGAGATGCATGTACTCCGAGCACGGGTTGGACGCATTGATCCGACCGGTGTTGGCCGCCGTGTGCCAACGGTTGATGGTGGTGTCGAACTGCATGCCCGGATCCGCGCATTCCCAGCTGGCCTGCGCCAACTGGTGCATCAGTTCGCGTGCCTTGACGGTCCGCACCACCTCGCCGGTCAGGCGAGCGGTGAGGTCCCAATCGGCGTCGGCCACCACCGCATTCATGAACTCATCGGTGACCCGAACCGAGTTGTTGGCGTTCTGGTATTGGATCGAGTGGCTGTCCGCACCATCGAGGTCCATGTCGAAGCCGGCTTCACGCAGGGCGCGCGCCTTGCGTTCCTCGACCGCCTTACACCAGATGAACTCCTCGATATCGGGATGATCGCCGTCGAGGATGACCATCTTGGCGGCGCGCCGGGTCTTGCCGCCGCTCTTGATCGTGCCTGCCGAGGCATCTGCCCCCCGCATGAAGCTGACCGGCCCGCTCGCCGTTCCGCCGCCCCTCAACAGCTCTTGGGACGAACGGATACGGCTGAGGTTGATACCCGACCCCGATCCCCCCTTGAAGATGTTGCCTTCCTCGACATACCAGTTGAGGATGGAGTCCATCTCGTCATCGACGGCGAGAATGAAACACGCCGAGGCCTGCTGAGGAACACCCTTCACCCCGATGTTGAACCACACCGGCGAGTTGAAGGCCGCCTTCTGGTTCACGACGAGGTGAGTCAGCTCGCTGCGAAAAACCTCGGCCTCTCGTTCATCGACGAAGTACCCGTCGCGCAGGCCCCAGCCCGTGATGGCGTTGGCCACCCGGTCGATCACCTGCCTCAGCGAGGTCTCACGCTCAGGGGTCCCGATCGTGCCGCGAAAATACTTCTGGGCCACGATATTGGTGGCGTTCACCGACCAGCTCGCCGGCACCTCGACCCCGAGCTGTTCGAAGGCCACCGAGCCATCGACATAGTTCGTGATGCGGGCGTCGCGGAGCTGCCAGTCGATCTCGTCGTAGGGATGGACGCCTTCGACGCTGAAATGTCGACGGATACCGATGCCTGCGTGTTGCTCGGGGGCCATGGCCATAAGTTTCGAGTATCTCCCGTCTGTGCGGCCCGAATGAGTCCGCGGCGTGTGGTGGCTGAATCGGTCCGAGCGAGAGTGCCCGACCTTGGCGGCGCCGTGGCGAACCACTGCGCTGAGGTTTTTCCGTCGATGCTCGGTCTGGTGGATGGCTCATCACCAGCCCGATTGTGTGGCAGACCGATTGGGCGGCCGCCCCGCTCTGGGTGAAACCCCGCTCCAGACGGACCATGCTGTCGCGAGCGATGGCGGATCATCCGGAACCAAGCCCCACATCTTGTGGGTTGGGCTCTAAGAAATCTGTCCGACCCCAAGATATGGGTTCGGCTATGAAATTACAACGCTGTAATCTTGAATCTCGGCCGCTACCATTTTTGGCCTCAAATATCAACACTGTAATTTCGACAAGGTGGCAAACAATATCGGGGTCGGGTGGGAAACTCGGCACCGCCACCGTCGGGCCGGCCTCGATGGCGGGCGGGTGGGAGGGATGGCGTGAGATGCAGATGGAGCGAGGCCCGGGTTGGAGCTGAACTGGTTGCTGAAACTGGACTGGTTGCTGAAACTGGACTGGTTGCTGAAACTGGACTGGTTGCTGAAACTGGACTGGGTGTCGGAGTGAGGGAACGAGGATTGAGCGCGGTCGCTGCGACGCGAACAGACAGGTAGAGAGCGAGCCCGCGACCCGTAAGGACCGGTTCGGTAGCTCTCAGGAGCCGTCGACCCGAACTGCTAGTGAAGACGCCTACCACCATTCCGTGAGTCCGCGTCGCAGCCCGCGCTGGGAACCCTGAATCTAGGGAACGTGCCCTGTGGAGTACCAGTGGGTACGGCTGTGAATTACTGGTGAGTATTCTGGGGATGACGGGGAAACCTGTGGACGAACCACCACCCCGACCGTGAAAGGCATCAAGAGACCTTGTCGAGTCATTCGGTGGGGGTAGACCAGCCACTCGGCAAGGGCAGACCAGCCACTCGGCAAGGGCAGACCAGCCACTCGGCAAGGGCAGACCAGCCACTCGGCAAGGGCAGACCAGCCACTCGGCAAGGGCGCGGGCCGGCGCTAGCGTCAGCCCATGCGCCAGCTCCATCCGGTCCCGCTCGACGATATTGACCCGATCGAGGTCTACGGGGCCGACCAACGGACCCCATCATCGGACCGGCCGTGGGTCTTGATCAACATGGTCGCGTCCATCGACGGGGCTACGGCCGTCGAGGGCCGCTCGGGGGGCCTGGGCGGCCCTGGTGACGTTGCGGTGTTCCAGGCCATTCGCGCCGTGGCGGATGTCATCGTCGCCGCGGCCGGGACGGTCCGCGCCGAGAACTACGGCCCGCCGGCCGCCAGCGCCACGATCCGATCGGTCCGCGCCGCCCGGGGTCAGGCCGAGCTGGCCCGCTTGGCGGTGCTCACCAACCGACTCGATCTTGACCCCGAGGCGCGCCTGTTCGGCCCCACCGACGGCGAACGGCCGCTGATTCTCACCTCAGGGTCCGCTCCGCCAGCAGCACGGACTCGTCTCGATCCGGTGGCCGAGATCCTCACGGTCGGTGACGAGCGCGTCGACCTGAGCGCGGCATTGGCGGCCTTGAGCCAACATGATGCCCGCGTGGTGCTACTCGAGGGAGGTCCATCACTGATCGGCCAGTTCGTCGCCCAAGACCTCATCGACGAACTGTGCATCACGATCAGCCCCTTGATGGCCGGTGGAGAGTCGGCCCGTCTGGCCCACGGGCCGGCACCGGTGCGACCGATCGGGTTTGACCTCGCCCGAATTCTGGCTGACGAGGACGGCACCTTGTTCCTACGCTACGTCCGTCCCGCCGCCGTCAATGATCCTCCCGACCCGCCGCAAGGCTGAGCGGCCGAGCGCCTGGGCGGCCGAGCGCCTGGGCGGCCGAGCGCCTGGGCGGCCGAGCGCCTGGGCGGCCGAGCGCCTGGGCGGCCGCGCCGAGTGGCACGCTGGGTAGGTCAAAGGCGCGGCGCCGCCGACGCCTATTGGTTGGCGTGCAGCGTTTCATTCAGACCGGACCACTTTGCCCCGTCCGAAGAGATGGCCTCGACGGCCCCCGACAAGCTGTTTCGGCGGTACAACAACCCCGAAGCCCCGGACAGATCACGGCCCGATCGCGCCGAGCCGTCGGGCAGCCTCACCTTCGTTCCTCCCGTCACATAGAGGCCAGCCTCCACCGTGCAGTTGTCGCCCAACGAGATCCCGACCCCGGCGTTGGCCCCTATGAGACAGTTCTCGCCGATACTGATCACTTCGGTCCCGCCGCCCGACAAGGTCCCCATGATCGAGGCGCTACCTCCGAGATCGGAGTGGGCCCCCACCACGACCCCCGCGCTGATCCGTCCTTCGACCATGGAGGCCCCGAGGGTACCGGCATTGAAGTTCACGAATCCCTCGTGCATGATGGTCGTCCCCTCCGCCAGGTGGGCTCCGAGGCGGACCCGATCGGCGATCGCGATCCGCACGCCGCTGGGAACGACGTAGTCGGACATGCGGGGAAACTTGTCGATCGAGTCGACGGCCAGACCGTGGCCTTCTGTCGCCAGCATCGACCTCAGCGCGTCGAGCTGAGCCGGCAGCACCGGACCCGCACTCGTCCAGGCGACGTTGGACAACAGCCCGAACAACCCCTCGAGGTTGACCCCGTGTGGCCTGACCTCCCGCCGGCTCAGCAGGTGGAGCCGAAAATAGGCATCGACCGCGTCGCGGGGCGGATCATCGAGGGAGTTGATCTCCACGCTCACCTGCTCACCCCGAATGAGCCCGACGCTCTCGGCTCGGGCGAATCGGCTTGCCACCACCCCGGCGGCCGGGAACCAGGCATCCAAGGTCGATCCGGTTTCCCCATCGACAAAGCTGTGACCAGTCGCAGAAATCACCATGTCGGGCATTCTGTCATGTCGTACTGAGCCCCCGTCCAGGCACCACAACCTTTGGGGAGGGAGCGGACAGGAACGACCCCCGCGCTCGGCTGGAACGCCACTTCCCGCTCAAATCGCCTGGGGCACCGACCTTGGCTAGCCCAGGGCTGTGCCGCTCGGGCCACGGCCTCGCTCGGGCCACGGCCTCGCTCGGGCCACGGCCTCGCTCAGGACAGACGAGCGATTCGGCGACATTGGCTCTCTATCCGCTGTGATGGCCCCCACCTAGGCCGGCGGCTCGGGGTCCGCCGCGGCCAGCAGATCGAGCTCTCGTTCGAAATCCGACACGCCCTCGAACTCCTTGTACACGCTGGCGAACCGCACGTACGCCACCTGGTCGAGCTCGGCCAGTCGCGCCAGGACGATGCGGCCGACCGCTTGGGACTCGACCAGCTCCGAACCGCTCAACCGGAGCTCCTCTTCCACCGAGGCCGCCAACGCTTCGATCTGGCCCACCGAAAGGGGACGCCCTTTCGCCGCCGCGGACACGCCGGTCACCACCTTCGCCAGCTCGAAGGGTTGGCGTTCACCCGAGCTCTTTCGCACCCGGAGCACCAACTCTTCCACACGTTCGAACGTCGTGAACCGATCTCCGCATGTCGCGCATTCCCGTCGCCGCCGGATAGCAGCACCATCCCCGGAGGTCCGGGAATCAACCACACGATCCTGAAGGTTGCCGCATTGCGGGCATTGCACAGCCCAAACCCTACAACGTGGCTCTGCCCCGGACGACTCCACACACCGGCCACCATGATCAACACCGGCCCATGATCAACACCGGCCCATGATCAACACCGGCCCGCCCGACGGCGACGTACGGGATCGCCGCTACCCCTGGCGCATCGATCCGTCGTGAGCGATGACGAACCGCTGTCCGATGGCCAAAGCCGGACCATCGTTGACCGAGATGAGCGCATCGACGGTGGCCCGCATGTCGGTCCCGGGCGGGCTGAGCCCTGCGGCGATCGACCAGACGGTGTCACCGGGCTCGACCACCACCACACTCGGTTCGGTCGGCCCGCTGATGCCACCCACGTCCGGCACCCGGCCACCCAGGGCCTGGACCAAGGCATCCACCAGCCCGATCGCGGCCACTGCCAGCACCAGACCTGCGACCAGCACCGCCAACCGACGCCGCCGATAGACCCGATCCGGTTCGACCATGCGGGTCGACGACGGGTGGGCCGCCCGCGACCGCGACCGGGCGGACGCCACCGAGAGTGCCCGCTCTACCGGGCAGCACTCGTCGTCCCAGCGGGCATGATCCCAGCAGGGATCGTTCCAGCCGTCGACCACGAGCCGAAGATGACGGTGGGTGGGTTCGGTCCGGGCGATGGCAACCATGAGACTCACTCTGACGAGGGGGTGTGACATTTTTGCTGGCTCGACGGTTTCGCCCGTCTCGCGTGTTGGGGAACGAGTGTCCCAGTACACCTGTCCGGGAACACCTGGCGAGAACATACGTCCAGGAACGGGAGTTCGGGAACACGAGTTCGGCTAGACTCCAGATGATCACGAACGAGCGTTCGAGTCAAGCCCCCGGCGTGGGGGATCAACCCACGAGAGTGGACCGCGTTGATCGGCCATCCACCATTTGACTATCCGACGAACGTACGTTTGAGTCGAGTCGGTGGATCGGGTCGTTGCCGGCACGCCATGACAACCAACCCTGAGGAGTACCGTGAGCGACAAACCCCTGACCGCTCGACAGCGCCAGATTCTGGAGTGCATCGAGAGCCATATGCGGGAGCGGGGCTATCCCCCCTCGGTCCGAGAGATCGGCAATGCCGTGGGTCTGACATCCCCGTCGACCGTCCACTCCCATATGGGCACCCTCCAACGCCTGGGCTATCTGAGGCGCGATCCCACCAAGCCTCGAGCCATCGAGGTGCGCTGGGACTCGGCCACCGATGCGGCCGTCGAGCGGCGTCCGGTCCGCCATGTACCCCTCGTGGGAGATGTGGCTGCGGGCACCGATGTGCTCGCCCAGGAGAACGTGGAAGAGGTGCTCCCGGTCCCGGCGGACCTCACCGGCGACGGCGATCTGTTCATGCTCCGGGTCCGCGGCGAGTCGATGATCGAAGCCGGGATCCTCGACGGCGACCTTGTCGTGGCCCGTTCTCAGGACACCGCCGCGTCGGGCGACATCGTCGTGGCCGGCATCCCGGGCGAAGAAGCCACAGTGAAGCGGTTCAGCACCAAGCGAGGCAAGGTCGTGCTGGTCCCGGCCAACGCCCAGCTGGAGCCGATGGTGTTTTCACCAGACGAGGTCAAGATCTTCGGCAAGGTCGTGACCGTCATGCGCCGGCTCTGAAGCCGGGGTCGCCTCGGGCCTATCCCACACCCGTGCTCAGCAGCTCCGCCAGCGCCTCATATCCGGCGTCGAGCGGCGCCCGCTCGAGGCGTTCATCAGCCATGTGCGCCAGGGACGCGTCACCCGGACCAAAGTTGACCGCAGGAATCTGGCGTACCGCCAGGCGGGCCACGTCGGTCCACCCAAGCTTGGCTCGAACCTCCAGGGCATTGCGCTCGACCAGGGCGGCGAGCAAGGGGTGATCCACCCCGGGCGCAGCTCCCGGGGCCAGATCGGTCAGCTCGCAGACATCGTCAGGGCCAAGATGGGGTTCGAGCAGCTCGAGCACATGGGCGCACGCTTCCTCCGGGGTGCGGTCCGGAGCGAATCGATGATTGATGGTTACCGACGCCCGGTCGGGCACCACATTGGTGGCCACCCCCCCATCGGCCAGAACCACCTGGAGCCCTTCGTGGTACCTACAACCGGCCAGCAGGGGTTGGCGCGGCTCATAGGAAGCAACATCGACCAGCAAGGGGCCGAGGCGGTGGATCGCGTTGAGCCCGTTCCACGGTCGGGCGGTGTGGGCTCGGACGCCCGCCAGTTCGACCTTGTACCGCAAGGTCCCCTGGCATCCCGCCTCGATAGCGCCCCCGGTCGGCTCGCCGAGCAACGCGGCGTCGGCCACCAGCAGATCCGGCCGGGTCTCGAAAAGCTCCTCCAGCCCGCTGTGCGTGGCCGTCACCTCCTCACGGGCATAGAACACATAACTCACGTCGATGGCGGGCGTGGTGACGGTCTGGGCCAGCTGCATCATGATGGCCAAGCCACCCTTCATATCCGAGGATCCCAAACCCCAGAGGGTGTCGCCCTCCCGTCGGGCTTGGCCGTTGTTGTCGGCCGGCACCGTGTCGGTGTGTCCGGCCAGCATCAACCGGTGACCGCGCCCGAGATGGGTTCGAGCCACGAGGTTGTCGCCGACCCGGTCAACCGTCAGGCCCTCGACGGACCCGAGCTCGCGCTCGATATGGTCCACCAACGGCGCCTCGTGGTAGCTCTCCGAGCCGATATCGACGAGGTCGGCCACCCGATCCAACAGATCACCCATGGCCCTCAGCCTAGATCCAGCCACCTAGTGTCCTGTCCGGTTGATGCGTTGATGAACTAGTGACCTGATGAGCCTGACAGGACACTAGAGCCCGGCTCGCTCCGCGACCAGGGCCATCCGGTCGTCGGGGGCCACCATCGCCACCCGCACATGACCGGCACCGGCGGTGCCGTAGAACTCACCGGGTGCCACCAGCATGCCCAACTCCGTGGCCAGCCGCTCGGTCAGAGCCCAGGCGTTGCCGTCGGGCACCCGCACCCACAGGTAGAACCCGCCCGCGGGCAGGTCCACCTCGAGATCGAAGCGGGCCAGGAGTCGTTGGCCCAGCTCGAGACGGGCCCAATACCGATCTCGCTGGATCTCGACATGGGCATCGTCGTCGAAGGCGGCGATCGCGGCGGCCGCCACCGGGCCCGGCATCATCATCCCGGCGTGCTTACGGACCTCACGCAGGAAATGCACCAGCTCGCCATCTCCGGCATAGAAGCCGGCCCGCACCCCGGCCATGTTGGACCGTTTGGACAGGGACTGGATAGCCAGAAGTCCGTCGGTTCCATGCTCGAGGATGCTGTGTTTGGGGCCCTCCCAGGTGTATTCGACATAGCATTCGTCGCTCAGAACAGGGATCCCGCGGGCCCGACCCCAGCTCGCCGCCTGGGCCAGATCATCCAATCCACCCGCCGGGTTACCCGGGGTGTTCACCCACAAGCACAGGGCCCGATCGGCGTCGGCCGGATCGACACGATCGAGGTCGATACGCCACGCCTTGTCGACGGGCACGGGCACGGCTCGACACCCGGCAAGACTGGCCCCCATCTCATAGCTCGGGTAGCTGATCTCGGGATACAGCACGGTGTCCTTGTCCGGCCGCAACAAGCGGAGATACCCGGGGGCGGAGGCCACGAACTCCTTGGTCCCGATACACGCGGCCAGAAGGTCGGGGGAAATGTCGACACCGACCCGCCGCTGGAGCCAGTGGGCCGCAGACTCCCGAAAGCCCGGGGTGCCGATGGAGGGCGGATAGCCCCGCTCAGCCCCCGAATGCGACAGCGCCTCGATCACCGCATCCGGTGGAGGATCGCAGGGGGTCCCGATCGACAGGTCGACACAGCCTCCGGGCAGGGTCTCCGCCTTCGCTTTGAGACCGTCCAATCGATCATAGGGATAGGGCGGCAACTCGAATCCGCTCACGACACACCTGCTCCAACAGTTCTCGGCCGCCCGATCTGGGCCGGCCGCGCTCCATTACCTATCAGCGAATCCGATCCACCGCTTGTCGAAGCTCGGACATCGAGCCGGCACGGCCCGCGCCCCATGGAGCGTCGAGCCCCTCAGACCACGAAGTCTCGCAAACGTGCGGTTCCGGCCTCATCCATGCGGACCCGCAGGCGCATGCCGCTCTCACCTGCCTCCTCGACAAGCACCTCGCCTTCGCGATGGGCCGTGGCGAGCATGTCACCGCGGGCGTACGGGATCATCAACTCTACGACAGCGGTCATCGCCCGAAGCCGATCTCCGATGACCCGAAGCAAGCCGTCGATCCCTTCACCACTCACCGCGGAGATGCCGACGGAGCCGGGATGGCTCTCGACCAGGCGTTTGGTGTCGGGCGTGAGATCGGCTTTGTTGAACACCAACTGCTCGGGCACTCCGTCACCACCGATCTCGGCGATCACCTTGCGAACCGCGGACATCTGGGCGTCGGGCTCTGCGGCCGAGGCGTCGACAAGATGAACCAGAAGGTCGGCCTCGCCCACGATCTCGAGGGTGGACTTGAACGACTCGATCAGCTGGTGGGGCAGCTTGGTGACGAATCCAACGGTATCGGTCAGGAGCACGGTCTCGCCGCCGGGCAACTGGAGACGCCGGGTGGTGGCATCAAGGGTGGCGAACAGGCGGTCCTCGACCAGGACCCCGGCATCGGTCAGCCGATTCAACAGGGTCGACTTGCCGGCATTGGTGTAACCGACGATCACCACCTTCCCGAAACGAGAGCGGGAACGGGAACGGGACTGCACGTCACGCCGGCGAGCGATCTCTCCGAGCTCCTTTTCCAGCTTGTGTATGCGCCGGACGAGGCGGCGGCGGTCCACCTCGAGCTGGGTCTCGCCCGGACCTCGCGTGCCGATACCACCGGCCTGTTGGGAGAAACCCTGACCTCGGCCACGGATACGGGGCAGGCGGTAGCGAAGCTGGGCCAGCTCCACCTGGGCCTTACCTTCGCGGCTATGGGCATTCTGGGCGAAAATGTCCAGGATCACGGCCGTTCGGTCAATAGCCGTCCGGCCCAGGATCCTCTCCAGATTGAACTGCTGAGCAGGGCTGAGCTCGTCATCGAATACGACCGTGTCGCTGTCGACTTCGAGACTGACCTCTTTGATCTCGTTGGCCTTGCCCTTCCCCACATAGGTCGCAGGATCGGGTGAGTCTCGCACCTGGGTGATCCGGGCCATTTCGTCGGCGCCGGCGGTGTCAACCAACCTGGACAGCTCGTCGAGACTCAGGTCGGTGTCCTCGGCCGAGGCGGGAGGAAGGGTCACGCCCACCAGGATGATCTTCTCCCGAAAGGTTCTGTCGATGAACGCGGCACCTTCACCGCCGTGCTCCCCAAACGCTCCCCGGTGCGTCGATTGTTCACCCATGGTTTGCACCCCCAACCGATTGAACCGCACCGTGCCCGCCGCCGGCCGAAGCCCAGGAGGCGAGGGGGACCTGGACTGAAGCGACATACACCGAAGGCCCCACCAGCGCGGCGGTCTCACCCAGACTCACCTCGAGCACCCCGCCCGGCATCGTCACCTCGGCGCCGCCTCGTACCAGCCCCCAGCGCTCGGCGACTGCGGTCGCCGCGGTCGCTCCGGTCCCACACGCTTGGGTCACGCCCGCTCCACGCTCCCACACGACAAGCTCAAGCCCGTTGGGATCGGCGCTCTTCGCGATGACCTCGACGTTGATGCCTCCGGCGTAGCTCGACTCCAGCACCGGGCCGACCGCCGAGATGTCCACCGAGTCGAGGTCTTCGACCTGGATGACCAGGTGGGGGTTACCCACGTCAGCGGTCTCGGATCGCAAGGCGACGGTGGCGAACCCGGCCAGGTCGCCAGGCCATGGCGCCAAAGCCGGTCCCGGTCCCACCGGGCCCATCTCCACCCGAACCCGAACTTCGTCCCGGTCTGGAGACGGGATCACCGTGACCCGCCGTTCTCCACCATCGGTTTCGATACTGACGTCGAGCATCGGCTCATCCAACACCGCCGCGAGGGCCTGGGCCAGACACCGGATGCCGTTTCCGCTCATCTCTGCGCGGCTCCCGTCGGCGTTGTACAACACCATGCGCAACGTGCCGTCGAGACGGCGTTGCCCCAGGATCAGCCCATCGGCTCCGACCCCGGTCCGCCGATCACACAGCGAACATGCTAGATCTCCGCCGATGCTCACATGGTCTTCCCCAAGATCGACGACAACGAGAAAGTCATTGCCGAGGCCGTGGTGTTTGGTCAGGGTGATTGCAGGCTTGACGTTCATGGTCACTTCAAACGGGGGTCAGGGCCGGAGCTTGGCTCGGCGGTGAAAGATCGGCGTCTTTGAGTGGTCGAGAGCGGTCGGTTCGCGGGCTCAAGCCCGCCAGCCGGATGTTCTTCACTCCAAGTGTCGCAGCAGTGGATCGAGAACCGCCATCGGATTGTCGGGATCATCGAACCAGCGGACCCGAGGATCTCGCCGGAACCATCGTTCCTGTCGACGAGCGAATCGGCGGGTACGCACCATCGCCTCGCTCACACAGTCCTCGAGTGGTGCGCCCTGCTCGACATGACGCAGCAGTTCCCGATAGCCGAGCGCCTGACGGGCATTTCGAGACAACCCGCCTGGAGCGCCCGCCAGACGGGCTACCTCTTCGACAAAGCCGGCGGCGACCTGAGCCCGGTACCGACGCTCGATTCGCGCATAGATCACCGACCGCTCGAGGCGCGGACCGACCACGATGTATCGGGTCGGCGGATAGGCGTCAAGGCCAGGTCCGTAGTCCGAAAAGAGCCGCCCGCTGCCGAGGGTTACCTCGAGCGCTCGGATCACCCGGCGCCGATTGGTAGGTTCCATCCGGCTCGCGGCCACCGGATCGAGAGCGACGAGCCGGCGATGCAACATGATCGTGTCGGGTTCAGCGTCGAGCTCCGCCACCACGACGGGATACTGGCCGGGGATGTCCAGCCCGTCGATCGCCGCTCTCAGATATAGGCCAGTACCGCCGACCAGCACCGCCCTTCGACCGCGCCGCTCGATATCGGCCATCGCCGCCCGGAAATCGGTCTGGAACCGACTGACCGTGTAGAGGTCGCTGGGCTCGACCATGTCGATGAGATGGTGGCGCACCTCGGCTCTTTCGGCCGCAGACGGCTTCGCGGTGCCGATGTCCATGCCTCGGTACACCTGCATGGAGTCGACCGAGACCAGCTCGATGCCGTCCAGACGCCGGGCCAGCTCGAGCGCCAACGCCGATTTGCCTGAGGCGGTGACTCCAACGATGGCTATCGGTGGGCCATCGGGCTCACCCGACCCCCGTTTCGATGATTGGACCGCCACGGCGGCGCTCGGTCCTATTGGGCCACGACCGGAATGCGGGTCCGATGGCTCGGCGGCGCGGTCACATCGACCAACTCGCCTCGCAGATGATGGGCGGCCGCGGCGGTGATCTCCACGGTGGCGTAGGTGCCCACCTTCAACGGCTGCGGCGCCGGAAAGTGCACCAGCTTGTTCTGGCGGGTACGCCCGGTCAGCTCCGCGGCGTCCTTTTTGGACGGGCCCTCGATGACCACCTCCTCGATTCGCCCCACCCGCGCCGCGTGTCGTTGACGAGCGGAACGCTCGACCACAAGACGGAGCCGGTCATAACGTTCCCGACACACGCCAGCGTCGACAAACAGATCCACGGCCTCCGCCGCCTCAGTCCCCGGGCGCGGAGAGTAGATGAAGGTAAATGCGCTGTCGTATCCAACCTCGGCCACAACTTCGAGGGTGTCCTCGAAATCCCGGTCGGTCTCGCCGGGGAAGCCGACGATGACGTCGGTGGATACCGCCAGATCGGCTATGACCTGGCGGGCCTCGCTCACCCGCTCCAGATAGCGCGACGCGGTATAGCCCCGATGCATGGCGGCCAGCACGGCATCGCTACCCGACTGCAATGGCAGATGCAGATGTTCACAGACCGCGCCGGTCTCAGCCATGGCCGACACGGTATCGACCCGAAAATCCTTGGGATGGGGGCTGGTGTAGCGGACCCGTCGGATGCCCGGAACCGCGCCGACATCACGCAGCAGGTCGGCGAACAGGGTCCGCGGTCGCCGAGCGTGATCGCGGGCCCAGCGCTCCCCCGCCTGCTCGGCATCGAGCGGACCCGATGGTTCACGGCGGATCCTCGTGGTCAGGTCCCGGCCATAGGAATTGACGTTTTGGCCGAGCAAGGTCACCTCGGTGACGCCCGCCGCCGCGAGTTGGTGCACCTCGCTCAGCAGGTCTGTGAATGGTCGGCTGATCTCGGGACCGCGTACCGAGGGCACGACACAGAACGCGCAGCTGTTGTCGCATCCGATCTGGATGGTGACCCACCCCGCATAGTCCGACGCCCGACGGGCCGGTAACGCCGAGGGAAACACGTCGGCATCTTCGGCCGCGATCGCGTCGAGGACTTCGATCACCGGGTCCCCCGTCAGCGACGAGGCGCGGATCAGATCGCCGGCCCGGTGCACGTTGTGGGTGCCAAACACGACATCCACATGACCGGCTCGGGTCTGAATCAGCTCCCGATCTTTCTGGGCCAGGCAACCTCCGACCACGATTTGCAGGTCGGGGCGGGCGTCTTTGACCGACTTGAGGTGGCCGAGCGTGCCATAGAGCCGATTGTCGGCGTTCTCCCTGATGCAGCAGGTGTTGAGCACCACGACATCGGCGTCGTCGAGATCGGTCGCCGCGACCATGCCATCGGCCTCAAGCGATCCGGCGATTCGTTCCGAATCATGCTCGTTCATCTGACATCCGAACGTCCGGATGAGATAGCGCTTGGTCACCCCGCCAACCCTACCTCCCACCCCAACCGTGGCCGCACGCGACACACCCGCTGCGTCCAGGGGGGCTCGGGCGCAGCGGGTGGGTCAGTGGTGGTAGGTGCGAACAACGTCACAAGGGAAGGGATGCCGTGCTCGCATCCCTTCATCGGTGGGAATGATCCGCGACTTGAGAACTATTTCGCCCCGAGCCCTCCGCGGCCGGCGCAGGCTCAGTCCTTGAGGGTGATGGGGAGTGAGTCGGGATC
>Ga0316190_10000190_pt1 | contig 40419 bp, 37 predicted proteins | sample Eddworburrow2_MG_FD_204929 | JGI IMG/M metagenome (GOLD analysis project Ga0316190, IMG submission 204929) | Coastal sediment microbial communities from Maine, United States - Eddy worm burrow 2 | ecosystem: Environmental > Aquatic > Marine > Coastal > Sediment | place: USA: Maine | collected...
GTGGCAGCATGGCGTGACAGCAGACTGGGCAGCCTATGATGCCGGGCAGGCAAGACGGCGGGTGGTGCTGCCGGGCTATCCGTTTGAGCGTAAGCGCTACTGGGTCGAGTACCGCCCTCCCGCTGCGCAAGCCAGGGTGCCCAAGCGTAGGGCTGATGTTGCCGACTGGTTTTACGTGCCGTCGTGGCACCGGGTTGGCAACCTGTCCGAACCGAGTACGCAGATGATTGCTGGTGCTGCGCGACATTGGCTGGTATTCGCCGATCCGGCGGGGGTTGCTGATCGGCTGTGTGAAAAATTGAAGCAGGTGGGACACAGCGTGTCGCAGGTGTATCCCGGCAGCATGTTTGAGGAGCATGAAGATCAGAGTATATCGCTTTGCCCAGGAGAGGCTGCTCATTACGAGTCACTGCTGGAACTGGTTACTAGACGCGATGGTGAAGTAAGTGACTTCGTGCACCTGTGGGGCGTGACGGGTGAGACAGAGATAAATGAAGATGATCTGATTGAATATTGTTTCTACAGTCCGATGTTCTTGGCGAAAGCGTTGGGACGCAGTGCCGGCGGTGCCAAGGGTCGGCTGACGCTGATTACCGATGAGATGCAGGAAGTGTCGGGTGATGAGGCTGTGTGGTCGGAGAAGGCAACTACTATTGGGCCGTGCCGGGTTATTCCTAAGGATTACCCGGAACTGGTGTGTCGTAGTGTTGATCTGCAACGGGTGCGAAATGGCGACCATGTCGATGTTGCGTATCGGCAGTTGCTGACGGAACTACTCACACCTCCACCTGAGCCTGTGGTTGCCTACCGCAATGCATGCCGCTGGTTGCCGGGTACCTCTCAGATGCGCCTTGACCAACAAGCAGAGGAAACCCCCGTGCGCCTGCGTGAACACGGTGTGTACCTGATCACAGGTGGCTTGGGAGGCATTGGATTGGCACTCGCTCATTATCTGGCTATCAGGGTATCAGCCCGCCTGGTATTGCTGGGCCGCCAGGGATTGCCTGAGCGGAACCAGTGGGACGTCTGGCTTGAACAGCATGAGGAAGATAATAAGACCAGTCAGGGCATCCAGGCCGTGCGTGGGCTTGAAGCCGCTGGTGCCGAGGTGCTGGTGTTGAGTGCGGACGTGACCGATACGCCCCGGTTATGCTCGGTAGTGGATGAGGTAGAGCAGCGTTTTGGCGAACTTCACGGTGTCATTCATTCAGCCGGTGTTGCTGGCGGTGGCATCATTCATTTGAAGACGCGTGAGGCTGCTGCAAAGGTGTTGGCACCAAAAATCATCGGGACTCGTTCACTGGCTGAAGTGCTGCAGGATAAACCGCTCGACTTCATGGTTTTGTGTTCATCCTTAGCATCTCTGACAAGCCTAGCAGGGCAGGTCGACTACACGGCTGCCAATGCATATCAAGATGCATTCGCTCAGAGTGCTCGCCGGCGATGGAGTACGCATACGGTCTCAATCAACTGGGATACCTGGAGCGATACGGGGATGGCGGTGGATACTGCGTTGCCGGATGTACTCGCTGCCAAGCGCTCCGAGCATCTGGCGATTGGACTCACTACGAGTGAAGGTCAGCAAGCTTTTCACCGCGTGCTATCGAGTGCGTTGTGGCAAGTGATTGTCTCTCCACGAAACCTGGTGCTGCAGGGGGAGCGTGAGGCAGAACGGGCTGAATCGCCCGGTAATTCAACACGTACTTCTGATACTGCTTACGAGCGGCCCGAATTGGAGCAGGACTTTGTCCCGCCAAGTGACGAACTGGAACAGCAGATTGCCGATATCTGGGGCGAATCACTTGGTATTGAACGTGTTGGTGTGCACGATAACTTCTTTGACCTCGGTGGTCATTCTTTGTTGGCAACACAGATCCTGGGGCGCATGCGTGGTAGGCTTAAGGTGGATATGCTGCTGGAGCATCTGTTTACACATCCAACGGTGGCCGAATTGGCGCAGGTGATCAGGGAACAAGCATCTGCCTCGAGCCAGGACGATGAACTGAACGAGCTAATGCAGTGTGTTGATAGTCTGACGCCGGAAGAGCACCAGGCGCTGCTTGAGGAGGCACGACGCGCCCGGAGAGATGTACAATGAGTGGTGATTTAATAAGCAGTAAAGGCCGTACCTCTGAATCGCAGGAGATTCTCGAGTATCTGCTGGCCCAGCGCAAAAAAAAGCAGGGCAACCGTTTCTGCATCGAGCCCGTTCCTACACGCAAATATTACCCGCTGTCCCGGAGCCAGCAAAGGCTCTGGCTTCTCGAACAGATCGAGCCTGGCAACCCTGCATTGAACTTTATTGTTCCATTGCGCCTACAGCAGAATCTTGATATCGAGATCTTGGAGCGCTGTTTAGAAGAGATCGCGCGTCGTCATGAGGTGCTGCGTACGGTGCTCGACCTGCGAGCCGGTGAACCTGTCCAGATCGTAAGTCCGGATCTGTCACTCAATCTTCGCTACGTTGATCTGAAAGGCCTCACTGTAGAACAGGCTGCAGCTAAGGTGAAAGAGTATATTGGGGCGCTCTGGCGTGAGCCATTCGACTTGATCAACGGCCCGCTGGTGCGCTATCAACTGCTGGAGCTGCCCCAAGCGCAACGCTGGTTGGTTGCTTCGATGCACCACATAGTAACGGACCGCATATCGACCAGCATAATGGTCTCCGAGATTACTGCGTTGTACAGCGCGTACTCACGCGGCGAATCGTCACCGCTTCCAGAACCGGTGATCCAGTATCAAGACTATGCCGTGTGGGAGCGTGAGACGCTGACCGACAAGGTGCTGGAGTCACATCTCGAGTACTGGCGGCGGCAGCTTTCTGACCTGCCGACCCTCACCCTGCCGTGTGACTATGCACGGCCGCCATTGCAAACCTTTTCAGGTGTACGTGAGGAAGCCGAATTCTCTGCATCGCTGGCAGGAGACGTGAAAGAGTTGGCGAGGGTTCACCAAGTAACGCCCTTCATGGTACTGCTCTCTGCCTTCTTCATTCTTCTGCACCGATATAGCGGCCAGTCAGATCTGGTGGTGGGCACGCCGACCGCAAACCGTAATCTGCCCGAGCTTGAGCGTTTGATTGGATTCTTTCTCTCTACGCTGGTGTTACGGCTGGATCTGAGCGGCAACCCATCGTTTAGCGAGATCCTGGAGCGTGCACGCAAGACAACGCTGGATGCGCATGCGCACCAGAACGTCTCTTTTGAACGTCTAGTGGAAGACCTTAAACCCGTGCGTGATCTGAGTCGCAGCCCGCTGTTTCAGGTCTTTTTCGCCAATCTGGAGCGCCTTGGCAACAGTGGCGGTGCGCCTGGAACGGAGGATGCCAGGGACAGGGAGGTTCTCGCGCCTGCGCTAAGCGGGCTGGCTGCGACTCAGTTTGATTTGGAGATGTACGTCGGCGAAACGGCGTCTGGGTTGAGGGTGTCAGTGACCTACAATCCGGACCTGTTTGCGGCATCGACCATCGGGCAGATGATGGGGCATTACAGGCGCGTGCTTGAGGCCATGATTGCTAATCCAGCACAACTGGTTGGTGCCGTGCCGTTACTGTCAAAAAGTGAATGCAACCAGTTGCTCACGCAGTGGAATGAGACTGAGCGCGACTACCCACGAGATAAGTGCCTGCATAGCTTGATCGAGGAGCAGGCTTCATGTACGCCCAATGCAGCAGCGGTAGGATATCAGGGGCAGCAAATAACCTATGCGGAGCTTGATACACGCGCCAACCAGATTGCACAGGTGCTACTGGCACATGATTGCAAAGTGGGCGACCGTATTGGTATCTGCATGGAGCGTTCACTGGAGCTGTTGGTGGCGATGCTCGCTACGTTAAAGACAGGTTGCGCCTATGTGCCGCTAGATCCGGCGTTTCCGCACGAACGCCTGAGTTTTATGATGAGTGACTCTGGAATTCGCGTCCTGCTTACCCAGGGGCGCGTGTCTGCTCCGTCACCGGGTTCTGAATGCGTGGTGATAGATGTCGAGGCGCAAGAGGCAGAGCTATCAAAGCGGGAAGTCGGTGGGCCGAGCGTGGATGTAGAGCCTGGGGACCTGGCCTATGTGATCTACACATCTGGATCCACTGGTCAACCTAAGGGTGTATGCATTGAACACCGTTCGCTGGTGAACTTCCTGTATGCGATGCTAGCTGAGCCTGGTCTCGAAGCCAGTGATATTCTGCTGTCCGTGACCACGCCATCGTTCGACATCTTCGGTCTGGAGGCTTACCTGCCTTTGCTGATCGGTGCTCGTGTGGAGATCGCTAGCCGTGAGTGTACTGTGGATGCTGATGAGCTTACACGCACGCTTGAACAGATAGATGTAACCGTCATGCAAGCGACACCTGCTACTTGGCAGATGCTGATCGCTTCCGGTTGGAATGGCAGGCCTAGTCTGAAGGCTTTGTGCGGGGGAGAGGCGTTGACGTCGCAACTGGCGGGTAAATTGTGCGAACGAACAGCGTCGACCTGGAACATGTATGGGCCAACCGAGACGACGATCTGGTCAACTGTAGAAAGGGTTGGTGACGAGATTGTAGCTGGGGCCGTGTCGATCGGACGGCCGATTGCCAATACACAGATCTACATCCTGGACCAGTCCATGCAACCGGTGCCGATAGGTGTGTCCGGTGAACTGTGCATCGGTGGAGATGGAGTGGCCCGCGGTTACCTCAATCGTGCTGCGCTGACTGCCGATCGTTTCGTCCTGGACCCATTCAGCAACGAGGCCGGTGCTCGTATCTATCGTACTGGCGATATGGCACGTTATCGACACGATGGACGTATTGAGTATCTTGGGCGTGGTGATAATCAGGTCAAGATACGCGGCTACCGGATCGAGCTTGGTGAAGTGGAGGCTGCTCTTACCGATATTGACGGTGTTCGTCATTCGGTGGTGCTGTGCCGAGAAGATACGGCGGGCGATCCACGGCTCGTCGGCTATGTAGTGACGGACTCCGGAGAAGAGATCGGCACCGAGGTTCTGCGTACGCGGCTACGGGAACGATTGCCGGGCTACATGGTTCCCTCGGTGTTTGTCACTTTGAGCGAAATGCCGCTCACTCCAAATGCAAAGGTTGACCGCCTGGCGCTGCCGGCTCCCACAACCACTGCGCGTGTTCAAGCTGAGTGCTACCGCAAACCGAGTGCCCCTTCCGAACTGGCTCTTGCTGAGGTCTGGCGGCAGGTGCTAGATGTTGATCAGGTCGGGCTGGACGATAATTTCTTTGACCTTGGAGGGCACTCATTGCTGGCGGTAAAAGCGATCTTTGAAATGAAGCAGTGCACTGGTATTAATCTCTCTCCGACCAAATACATGATGCAGAATCTTGGCCAGATTGCAGTCCACTATGACCCGCATTGGCCAAAGCAGCAGCCAGCGCTGGAGGTTCGGCACGGCAATGAGGTTTCCCATGAGAACTTGCCTCAGCACCAGTCTGCAAATCCAGAGCCGGTGCAGATTGTTGATCAGGAGCCGGAGCTGGAACCACTTTATTTCGGTCCGTCACAGGCGCTGTTCGGTTGTCTGCATGCACCACGAGGGGCGCAGCATGATGATTGGGGCGTCGTTATCTGCCCTGCAGTCGGTCCGGAGTACACTCGCTGCCATCGTTCGTTGCGTATACTTGCTGCCATGCTGGCTAAGAGGGGCTACCCGGTGCTGCGTTTCGACTACTTTGCGACCGGGAATTCACTGGGAGAGACGGAAGAGGCTACCCTGGTACGTTGGCAGGAAGATATCGCCGAAGCCGTGCGTTTTATGCGCGGACGATATCAAGTCAGACATCTCACTTTGGTCGGTGTGCGGACGGGGGCTACGCTGGCCATGCAACACTTGATCAAGTGTGGTGGGATCGAGCAGTTGGTGCTCTGGGATCCGGTGGTCGATGGCCGGGATTTCATCGATGAATTGCGTGAACGCACTGCAGGGCATGAGCAATGGTTGATGCAGAGACATGGAGAGCGGCCAGAGTCGGTAGAGGCAGATGGAGCGCTGGATCTGTTTGGGTTTCGATATTCACAATCATTCATTGATGAGTTGGCAGGGATCGATTTGTTGTCCTCGTCCGCCCATGGCAGTGCCAATGCGCTTATTCTGGATAATTGCGAGGATGAAACCATGACATTACTTGCAGAGCATCTTCGAGCTGGGGGGCTGAAAGTGGAACTTGAGCAGTTGCAGGCTCCCCAGGTCTGGATGGCAGAACCCTTTCAGGGGCTGGTGCCGGTACAAAGTCTCAAGCTCATGGAAGCCTGGATCACAGGGGGGCATGGGTGACCGGTTTTAGCGAAACAGCGGCTTTGATTGGAGCCGCCCCACAGCTTGTGGGTGTGATCACGCAGCCTGGGGAGTCGGTTGGGTATACCGAGCGTCCATGCGTAATCATTCTCGGCGCTGGCCTTACTCACCATATCGGGCCGAATCGGACATCGGTGCGCACGGCAAGATGCCTGGCTGGCAAAGGGCACCTTGTGGCACGTTTTGACCATAGAGGTATCGGTGATAGCGGCCCACAGTTGGATAATCGACCTTTCGTGGAAAGCGCAGTAGATGAAACTTGCGAGGTCATGGATTACTTGTATCGACATTATGCGGTTGAGCGTTTTGTGCTGATGGGCGTTTGCTCCGGTGCTGAGACGGCCTTGCGCACTGGGTTTGTCGATCAACGGGTGGTTGGTGTGGGTTTGATCAACGGCGGCGGTCAGGGCTATGGTGATGACTGGGAAAGCTATGAGTATGTTCGCGGAGAGGCACGTTGGTACTTCAAACGCTCGCTGTTCAGTCTGGATAGCTGGTGGCGGGCACTGACCGGCCGTATCCAGTATCGACGATTGTTGGCAGTGTTGCTCCAGCGAATCCGTAATCGCCTGGTGCCGTCAAAGGATGTTGTTGAGGCGTCAGAGCAGGCGGCTACGGATATCCAAAAGCTGATTGGGCGAGGCGTGCAGCTCCTTTGGTTGCAGTCACAGGGTGATTTCTCCCAGGACTTTTTTGACACTATGTTTGGTAGAGATTCGCAGGCGCTGCTCGAAGCTGGAAGTGTTCGCATTGAGACAATCGCCTTTACCGATCACACTTTGACTGATCATTACAGCCAGACTCGTGTTCTGGGGCTGGTGGATGAGTGGCTATCCCAGGCGCATGAGTCCTTTTCGGAACACCCGCATCGGGAGGCGGAAGATTGAGTGAACTAAATACATGGCTGGCGCGCCAGCCGATACGCGGTGAGTGCCGGTTACGCATGTTCTGTTTACCGTTTGCCGGTGGCGGTGCTCAGATCTACCGCAACTACGCCCAGATGTTGCCGGATGGGGTCGAGGTTTGCGCGGTGCAGCTTCCAGGGCGTGAACGGCGCTTCGGTGAGCCGGCACTGACCAGCGTGGGTGAAATAGTGACTTGCATGTTGCCGATTATGGGGCAATTGGTCGATGTGCCCTACGTGGTGCTCGGCCACAGCCTGGGCGCGTTGACCGGTTTTGAGCTCATACGGGGGATGCGGAGGGCTGAAATGCCGCTTCCTGTTCACCTTATCGCATCCGGTCACCGCGGGCCGCAGCTGCCGGATCCTGATTCACCGATTCACGATCTTCCTGACGGTGATTTTATTGAAGAGCTGACCAAGCTTAACGGCACGCCAGTCGAGGTTTTTGAGTCGCCTGAGCTGGTGGAGCTGATGTTGCCCCTGCTACGCGCGGATTTTGCTGCGGCCGAGACGTACCTATATGTGGATGAGCAACCACTGGAGTGTCCTATTACCGCGCTTGGTGGTGACTCGGACCCATTAGTGGGTGTCTCAGAAATTGAGGCCTGGCGTGAACAGACTACGGCAGCATTTGATCCTCATACCCTGACGGGTGATCACTTCTTCTTTCAGCAATCGCAGACGCAGTTTCTGCAGATTCTGAACAACGTCCTCAGCACAGTGTTGTCCGAGTTACCCGGTTACGGTGGTCAACCTTGACTGCCTTGGATTGGCAGCAAGAGATGGGGATGCTTGATATGAGTATCACGACCGACGATACCCACGTTTGGTTGTTGCCCTGCAGGCAAGCCCGTACCGTGATGGATGAGTTGTTCGTGACGCTCGATGAGGAGGAGCGTCAGCGTGCAAACCGCTACCGCTTCGAATATGACCGGGATCGCTTCATTGCCTCTCGAGGAGCGGTTCGTCAAGTGCTCGCAGGCTACCTGCATTGTACCCCAAGCGAAGTCGGATTCGACCTTACTAAGCGTGGCAAGCCTCGACTCGCTGAACGGCATGCGACGATGCTTCGATTCAACGTGAGCACCTCTCATGACTGGGCGATGCTTGCGGTTACGCTAGGGCGCGAGGTAGGTATTGATGTCGAGCGTATCGACAGCAAGCGTGCTGATCTTGGAATTGCCAGTCATTACTTTGCACCAGGGGAGGTGCATGCTCTTGAAGGTATGGCAGAGGATGAACGGCTGCATGGTTTTTTCAATTGCTGGACGCGTAAGGAGGCATTCGTAAAAGCTACCGGAGAGGGGCTTTCTCGTCCGCTTGATAGTTTCGAGGTATCCCTCGCACCTGGGCAGCCAGCTTCCTTAATCAGGATTCAGGGGCGCGAGAATGCCGTACAGCGTTGGCGAATGGCCGATCTTGCCGAGGTGCCGGGATACGCCAGTTCGCTGGTGGTGGCTGGGTCTATCGGTCAACTTAGAAGTTTCATGTGGTCACCACTATGACAGTACAAAATATTATCGATATCGAGCAGTTGACCAAGGTCTTTCCACCGCAGCGCTCGTTGGTTGGGCGCAAAGAGTCGGCCAAGCTTGCCGTTGATCAAGTGACCCTGCAGGTGGGAGAAGGGGAGATCTTTGGCCTCATTGGTCCAAATGGTGCGGGTAAGACAACTCTGATCCGCATGCTGTCCACGATGGTGCTGCCAACTTCGGGACGTGCCCATGTTGGTGGCTTTGATGTGACGTGTGATGAGCGGGCTATACGTGATCTAGTTGGCGTGGTGTCAAGCAATGAGCGCAGCTTTTACTGGCGCCTGACCGGGCGGGAGAATCTTCGCTTCTTTTCCAAATTGTACCAGATTCCTGAGCAGCAGGCGGGTCCGTGGCGTGACGAACTGCTCTCTATTCTCGGACTGTCTGATGTTGCGGATCGGCGTTTTGATTATTACTCGACGGGGCAGAAGCAGCGCATGGCGATTGCTCGCGGGCTGCTAACACGTCCCAGGGTGCTGTTGATGGATGAACCCACCAAGGGCGTCGATCCGGTGGGTGCAGCCGAGATCGTGCAGTTGATACAGGGCCAGATACTGGAGCTTTGGCACCCCACCATCCTGGTAACGTCGCACAATCTGTCCGAAATCGAGCGGCTTTGTCACCGTGTGGCGCTTATGCACCGTGGCCGCCTGGCCGCGTTGGGCACTATAGATGAGTTGCGCGCCAGTATGCGCCAGTCTGATACCTTCGTATTGAGCGTTAGCGGTCTCAACAGTGATGTATTGCAGTCACTTGCTGAACAAGCAGGTGGGGTGGTTTCACACGCGCCCACGTCCAAGGATAATGTGGTAGAACTGGTGGTCAGCTTTGCGCTTGGCTCTGCGGGGTTTCCGCGCCTGGTGCGTGCGCTGGTGGAGATGGGAGGGGATCTGGTCTCAAGCAGCAATCATTCCGAGTCATTTGAACAGGTATTTCATGCCGTGATCGAGGCAAACGTGAACCAAACAAAAGAGGCGTTGTAACTATGCATCCGCGTATTGCTTGGGCGTTTCTGCGCCGTGATTTCAAAATTGCAACCAGCTACAAGGCAGCCTTCGTGATGCAGATTGCCGGCATATTTGTTGCTGTGCCTCTGTTCTATTTCATGGGTGACTTAGTTGATGGTGCAAAGCTGAAGGCATTGGATGCCTACGGTGGCAGTTACTTCGGTTTTCTGATCATCGGTGTGGCCTTGCTGGACTATTTGGCGGTAAGCCTCAAGAGCTTTGGCAACAGTCTCCGTGAGAGCCAGCTTACCGGCACGTTAGAGATTGTGTTGTTATCACCCACGTCACTAACTGAAGTGCTGTTTTACTCATCGTTGTGGTTCTTCCTTTTTACCTCGATTCGCTTTGTCCTCTACTTGCTTGTTGGGGCAATGTTTCAACTCGATCTAGCAAATGCGAATGTGCTGGGAGCATTTTCAATGCTTGCTTTATCCGTCCTAAGCTTCATTCCTTTCGGTATCTTTACAGCGGCCATCATCATGCTTATTAAACGTGGCGATGCACTCAACGGGATGATTGCCGGAGCCTCCATGTTCTTCGGTGGTGTACTATTTCCGGTAGCGTCGATGCCTGAATGGATGCGGTTTTTGGCACAACTGCTGCCATTTACGCATGCGCTCGAAGGTATGCGTCAAGCAATACAGACCGGCAGCGGAGTAGCTGATCTCACCCATTACTACCTGATATTAGGTGCTTTTGTTGTGGTGCTGATGCCTTTATCCTGGGGTCTGTTTGCGTATGCTGTTCGCAGGACACGTGAAACCGGCTCACTGGGCCACTACTGAGGGGGACTCTATTCATCATGGACCAGGTTGTAGGAAGAGCTTGCAATACAGAAGGCAGTGTTGGCATGTATCCGGGCGAGGTGAAGGCGGTTGTGCTGGCTGGCGGGCTGGGGACAGCCAGGTGCTCGGCAATGAATGCCTATTCATCGTTGCTGTTTCCGGTATTGGATGGCCAACCGTTGCTGAACCACCTGCTGTGTCAATTGCGCGCCCATGGTATACGAGAGGTTGCGGTAACATTGTCCGCTGATGGCGGACGTAGTGAGCGCCTTTTCAATGTGCTATCGCGTATTCAGCCGGCTGAGATGACTGTTCACTGGCAGATTGACGACGGCAACCGGGGCGCGGCAGGTGCGCTGAAGGAGCTGGAGGGATTCCTATCATCGGGACCAGCATTGGTGCTTCACCCCAGTGTCTGGCTCGATGGTTTTGAACTTGATGCCATGTGGACTGAGCACCGAACCAGGGGTTCTACTGTTACCATGTTGCTTGAGTCGCCAGCCAGGAGCTGGAGTGACCTGGACCGCGTGGACCTGGATTCGGAAGGAGCGGTGAAACGTTACTTCAATCTACATGCATCACGGGAAAAGAGGAGCCATCTTCGCCCGGCGGGTGTCTATTTTATGCAGCCGGAAATATTCGACTTCGTAGAACCTGGGCGTTACGTGGATCTTGCTGAGCAACTCCTGGGTTGGTTGAGCGATGACGGCTATCCGGTTAGGGGCTATATCGCGAAACGACCACTCAAGCGATTTGAGGATGCGGCCCAGTACGTCGACCTCAATAGGCAATTGATGCTCCAGCGGTGGTCGGAGCTAGATTGGAATCAGCAAGCCTCCGCGGAAACCCCCAATGGTATTTTCCTTATGGAAGACACGCAGGTGTCTGATAGTGCCACCATCGTCGGGCCAGTGGTGATCGGTAATAACTGCATCATCGAGGATGGCGCACGCATTATCGGTCCTGCTCTCATCTGTGATGGCACGACCGTGGGCAAAGGCGCACTGGTACGCGACAGCTTAATCTGGCGGGATTCCAGGATAGGTAGTGGTGCCAGCGTGGAATACAGCCTGATCACGGAATGCTGTACGCTTAAGCCGGGGCAACGGGTACTCGGTGCATTGGTTGAGGATGGGGGCGCATTCATTGGGGATCTGGTGTCGGATGCCGACGGCAGCAGACAGCTGGGAGTGGAGGTGCGTGGTGATGTTGAGTGTGCCTGCAATACGTCCTCCCGAACCGGCCCGCGGATTGCCTATCTTGCTGCCAAGCGAGCGCTGGATGTGTTGGCACCAATTATTGCATTACCTGTATTGGCTCCCGTGCTGTTGCTGACCGCGCTGGCCGTCAAGCTGGATTCGCCTGGGCCTGTATTATTTCAGCAGGTGCGTTGTGGCAAGGGCGGGCGTGAGTTTTCGCTTTATAAATTTCGGACCATGGTGGTGAATGCCGAAGAGTTGTATGCTGAATACATGGCCAAGAATGAAGTCAAGGGGCCGATGTTGAAGATCAAGAAGGATCCCAGAATTACCCGTATCGGGGAGCTCCTGCGTCGGACTAGCTTGGATGAATTACCACAACTGTGGAATGTGGCGCGTGGGGATATGACCCTGGTTGGTCCGCGGCCGCTGGCTATGCGTGAGATGGTTTGGTGTCCGCGCTGGCGTGATCTGAGGTTGCGTGTGAAGCCAGGGTTGACCGGGTTATGGCAGGTAAGTTCGCGGGGGGAGTTCAGCTTTGATGGCTGGATCGAGCATGATATCCGCTATGTCAAGCAACAGTCGCCACAGTTGGACCTGCGCATCCTGCTGAAAACCGCACTGGTGTTGTGGAAGAGACCGAATGCGGCCTGAGCAAGTAGCCCTACGGTAATGGTTACGACCTTTTCTGTGCTGGTGGTGTGATATCGGCAAGATACTGCTCATAGAGCCGTTCGTAGGCAAGCGCCACATGGCGTGCTGTGAATCGCTGCATGACGGTGTTCCTTGCGGCTATCCCCATCTGGAGGCTCATAGCGGGGTTCGCGAGCAATTGCGTAATCGACTCGGCGAGTGCCTGCGCATCAGCAGGCGGTACCAGGTAGCCGCTCTCGTCCTGTGTGACGAACTCGGGTAAACCACCTGTGCGCGTGACGACCACTGGTGTTTCCACAGCCATTGCTTCCAGGGCAGCCAGTCCAAACGGTTCCCATAGCGAGGGCAGCACGGCGACCTCACTCAACGAGAGCATCCCCGGGATCTCTTTACGGTTGCCTAAAAACCGGGTGTATTCCGTGATCCCAAGTCCTTCGGCCTGATGGACTAGCTCCGACTCTTGCGGACCGTCCCCGACAATTAATAGCACGATATCGGGAAATGCTTGTCGCAGCTGAGCGATTGCCTCGAGGAGATATTGATGCCCTTTGCGCTCGGTCAGATATGCAACTACGGTAACCACACGCGCACGTGGAGGCAAAGCGAGTGCCTTGCGCAGTGCCGCCAGCTCTGCTTGTGGGGGGCGCTGAAAGTAATCGGTGTCCAGCCCGTTGTGGACCACGCAGGTTTTGCTCCGGTGCTGCTCACCGATTTCCTGTAACAGTGTGTCCTGCTCGGCGGCAGAAATACAGGCTACCGACTGGCAAAGCCCCATGGTCCACTTGAACAAGGCGCGTACAATACGATGTACGATGGTGCCACGCTCGGACCATTCCTCGACATAGTGCTGGGTTGAGATGTTGACCGGAATGCGTGCCAATGTGCCCACAATACGCCCAACAATATCAGGACGAATTCGGTGTGTGTGCAGTACATCCACTTTTGATCGCTTGAGCAGGGTGTACAGTGGAACGATCACGCTCAGGTCGAAAAAATTGCGCATGCCGAGCACATGGATCTCATCGGCGAGGCCCTGCAGCGAGGTCACATCAGCATTGCCGGGGCTCAGACCACAGAGTGTTACGTGGTATTTCTGCCTGTTGGTGCCCTTGAGGACGGTGGCAACCATATGCGTGGTGCCGTCCTCGTTCAGTCTGGGCAGCAGGTGGAAGATGTGCCGCCGTGGAGTGGGATCTGTGCTCACGAATCTAAAACGAGCTCTGTGAACTGCTTGGTAAGCAGTGATTCAAGAATGTCGATGCTGTAATGCTGTTGCACCAGACTGCGGCCGCGTGCCGCCAGCGTTGTACGTAACTCCGGATCGCTGAGCAGTTGCAGCGTTTGCTCGGTAAAGCTGGTAGCGTCCGATGCGATTAACAGATCCTGGCCTGCTTCGTACTCTAGGCCCTCTGCACCGAGTGGTGTCGATACGACGGGCCGTTGCATGGACATGGCCTGCAGGATCTTGTTGCGGGTGCCAGCACCCACCCTGACAGGGCACAAGACTACGCTCGCCTTTTCGATGTAGTCACGCAGATCATCGACATAACCAGTCACGGTAACGCCGGGAACCTGTTCCATGGCACGCACTTCTGGCACGGGGCGTGGTCCCACGATATATAAACGGGCATCTGGACGCTGGCTGCGGATGGTGGGGAAAATATCGTCGACCAGGTATCGGGCTGCATCAATGTTGACGTGTTTGTCCATTAGCCCGGAGAACAGAAGTATTGGTTCCTGTGTGGCTGGTGGTGAGGAGTCTGACCGGTAGAAATCAGTGTCGACGACATTAGGGATCACGCGTAGATTTGGAAGCTCCTGGCCTGCTTGCTGCTCCAGATACTCGGCGTCAACACGTGAGCACACCACTGTACGGTCGAAGTAGTGGGAAATCTTCGGTTCGTAGCGACGAATCTTGATGTACTCCTCGAAGTGGATCGGGTAACGTAGCCAGGACACTGTTTCCAACGAGCGCTTGTAGTACAGCGCAACGGCGTCAGTGAGGTCGAGGATGCGCCGCGGTGTGTTCATGTGCTGGACATATTGAGCCATCCGCTTTCGCTTGACGTAGATAAGGTTGAATGTCTCATCCTGCAGGATCTTGTTCAGCTTCCGTTGCATGGCAGGGTTGTGGCTGTAGGCTACGCGAAGCGGCAGCGAGGTCGGCAGTGCCAGCGCACAGTTAATGAGTGCACGGGGCAGGGAGAACGGTACCATGTGGATCGCTGTGCAATATTCACGTATAGCTTCGCACTTTGCTCGGTCCCGATCGTTGCGTACAAAGGTGAGTACGGTGACCGAGTGCTTTCGTGCCAACGCCTTAAGGATCTGTAGGATGCGAATTCGGTGCAGATCATCAGGTGGCGTGGGCGTCAACAGGAGGATGTTCATGAATTGTCGCGGCCCGGCTGCCCCGGATCTTGTTGTTGGCCTACAGTGTACATGGAATTATATCAATCTGGAGCTGTTAAGATCGGTGATTGGGCATGCTATTATGCCAGAGACAACAAAGGGTTTGCGAGAGCAAAAATCTTTCCTGCTTGAATCTGGCTGCTGAGTGCCTGTCTTCTTCGTTAACCTGCCAAAGGTTGAGACATAGGTGGTGTGCCACGGCTCTTATCCCTAGGCAAGAGGCAAAATAAAAGATTGAGTATGGGTAATGCATTTCGCGCCGTTGCGCGCTTGGTCTACCGTCGGTTTCTGCCCCAGGGTGCAAAGAACAGCTTGCGAGCTTGGACGATGCTCGATGTACCTGATTGCCCGCCGGAGGTTATTGAATCCTTTGGCGAGGCGCGGGTAATGGTGCTGGCGCCGCACATGGATGACGAGGTAGTGGGGTGTGGTGGAACCCTTCGGTGCCACGCCCTGGCCGGCGCCAAGATCACGGTTGTCTTTCTTACAGACGGGCGCAGCAGCGATCCGCATCTTGCTGACCGTTGTCACAACGAGGCCGAGATCCGAGAGGCAGAGGCGGCGCTGTGTGCCCGACGCAAGCAGGAAGCGGGGGAAGCGGCCCGGATTCTAGGGTATGACGATCTGGTCTTTCTTGACCGGCCGGATGGCAAGTTGAAGATCGATGATACGCTGATCCACGACGTTGCAGATTTGATCGTGCAGCGTGATCCACAGGTTATCTACTATCCATGTGTGCTCGAACTGCACCCAGACCACTGGGAGGTCAGCCAGCTTTTGGCAATGCTGGCGGATGCGGGGCCATCCCCGGCGCTGGCAGCCGCCCGTTGCCGTGCCTATGAGGTCTGGACGCCACAGCCGCCAAACCGGTTAGTTAATATCAGTGATGTCCTCGACGTTAAACTTGAGGCACTGCGGGCTTTCACCAGCCAGCTTGAACATGTCGACTATGTGCGCACTACGGCTGGACTCAATGCTTATCGTGCCATGACACGCGATGGCAAGGGCTACTGGGAGGCCTTCTATGAGGGCACTGCCGCGCAGCACGCCGAACTCGTCCGGCAACTCAGCATTGCACGCTGATCGATTGTCTGGCCACCCAGAATGAGAATCCTACAGATTCATTGGCGTTACGATGCGTTCGGTGGCGGTGAATCCTATCTGGAACAGCTTGCAGCCTTGTTGGAATTGTCGGGGCATAGGGTGAGCATGATGAGCGGCGTTAGCCGTAGCGACCCCGCGAGATTTGCACCTGGGCGTGAGCATGTGGTGATTGCTGAGTCGGGCGGTATTCGCTCCGGATTGCGCGAGCTTAACAGGGTAATAGGGTACATCGAAGATGTTGCGCCAGATGTTGTCCATTTACACCATACCGGTGGTTTACTGAGTCCCTACATCGTGCAGGCGATCAACCAGCGCTACCCTACAATCAAGACTGTCCACGACGTGAGCGTGATATGTCCGCTCGGGGATGAGTTGATCAAGCAGTGCTCGGACGAACTCTGCGAATATCCATTCGATCTTGGATGCCTGCTTCGAGGTTGTTACTCTGTGACAGAGAAGGGTGTTCACCCTTTACTGTTTGCGCTTTGGGAGAGACGGGTGGCTAGGCAACTGGATCGCCTACTGGTATCCACCGAATATATGCGCCGCGAACTGCTACGCAATGATTTTCCTGCGCAACGGGTAACCGTGTTGCCCCTGTTTACCACCATGAACCAGGATGGGTCTGTCGGGGCAACAGCTGCTGCCCAAAAGCGGCTTCTGTTCGTAGGTCGCCTAGACTGTGCTAAGGGTGGGCATCAGTTGATTGATGCGCTGGCGATGATTAACTTAAGTGCAGATTGGATGGTTGATGTGATTGGTGAAGGGCCGGCCCTGCATGCACTGAAACAGCGTGTTGCGGCTACAGCGCTTGGTGAGCGTATCCAGTTCCATGGGCGGGTAGAGGCGAAGGATGTGCCCGGTTTTTACAGGCGTGCACGGGTTGTGCTCATGCCATCGATGATTCCAGAGTCGTTTGGGCTGGTAGGAGTCGAGGCGATGGCCTGTGGCCGACCGGTCGTCGCGTTTGATTCAGGCGGTATCAGGGATTGGCTGGTAGACGGTGATACGGGATTTCTTGTCGAACGAGGTAATGTCCGGGCGCTTGCTACTAGAATCGAACAGTTGCTTACTGACGATTCGCTTGTAGAGGTGATGGGAGTGCGCGCGATGCGCAGAGTGGAACGCCTGTATCGCCCACAGGCGCATCTGTCACAGTTGGTTGCGCTCTACGAGGTGGTCGGCGCGATCGGGGATAAAATAAAGAGGACTGTACGCCGATGAGAATTGCGCTGGATGCAACGCCGGTTGGGGTGTGTACGAACGATAAGGGCGGTGTATATCGGTACATCAGCCAGTTGATCACGGCTCTTGCGGAGATTGCGCCATCGCATCAGTTTCGCCTGTTATTCAACTTCTGCCGATCAGAACATCACGCCGCGTTCGAAGAGGCCCGTAGAACATTTGAATCGCCCCAGTTTGAGGTAGTGCGGGGCCGAATTCCGAGTGCACTGTGGCTGAGTGGCTGGATCCCAGCTGAACTAGCTGCGGGTTCGGTTGACGTGTTTCATGGGCTCTATGACTTCGTCCCACCGGTAATGCGAGGGGCGGCAGTGTTGACAATTCACGACCTGCGTTATGTTTCGATCGATGGTTCGGCTGAGTCCGATGTGATGCGCCTTATTCGGGATTCTCCGCAGTTATTGGCAGATTACCAGCAGCGTCTTGACTTCTTCCGGCGCCAGCGTACGATCATTCGCAATGTGGCACAGCGCGCGCGCCTGATCATCACGCCGTCGGAGTTCTCGAAGCGCTCCATCGTGGACACGCTCGGTGTGTCCGAGGAACGGATCAGCGTTATCCAGCATGGTGTCGCCGACGATTTGCGCATTCCTGTGTCACAACAACAGGTCTCGGAGGTATTGCAGAGGCACGCAATCGTTAGACCCTATCTGTTGTTTGTTGGCAAGATGGATCCGCTTAAGAACGTTGAGATGTTGCTGCGGGCTTTTGCAATCATCCGCCAGCACAGCAGCATGCAGCTTGTTTTGGCAGGGCCGTCTGGCTGGTACGGAGCGGTGTTGCGCCAGCAGGTCGAGGCGCTGGGGCTTGGTGAAGATGTCGCATTCCTTGGACATATAACAGACGGGGATCTGAAGGCTCTTTACCATGGGGCAAGTCTCATGGTCTTTCCATCACTGTTCGAAGGTTTTGGGTTGCCTGTGCTAGAGGCGATGGTCAGCGGCACACCGGTGGTGTGTTCGGACCACTGCTCATTACCGGAGGTGACGGCAGACGCGGCGTTGCTGGTGGATCCCACCTCAGAGGAGGCGCTTGCCTCGGCGGTGCTCGATGTATTGGAAGATGGTGAGCTGTATGATCGGCTGCGGTGCGCTGGTTTGCAGCGATCGAGTGAGTTTACCTGGCAGGAAACTGCTCGCAAGACCGTGCTGGCCTATGAGCACGCCGCAGCCAACTGATGCGGCCAACGTTGTCGGTGCGCCCCGAAACGGTGGGATGAACACTGATATTGGGCGTGATTGATTGGCGCCACTCCGATAGATGATTGGATCTAGCGGGCTCGCATGTCCGTAATGCCGCATATAATCTGACCAGATGGAATCAATCAAAGGGTGATGGCATGTCTGAGATGAATATCGCAAATGTGTGGGGTAGGTGGCTGGCACAATTGAAGCTTGCTATTGCTCCGGGCTGGCATGTGTTGTTGAGTGGTTTTGTTTTCGTCCTGAGTATTGTGCCCACTCCGGCTGTGTATGCGCAGACCAATGTTGTGGAGCAGGGCACATCTTCGGTGAGTCTTCGCGATATAAATGCGCTGCCATTTATGGGGCCGCCGTCTGCGGTAATGCTCGATCAGAAATTTGAATCATTAACGCAGGCCAGCGGCCTTGATCCTGCGACAACGAAGGCTCTGCAGTCGATTGCCGGTAAACAGGCCCTTTGGCGGGAAATTGCTAGCTATATCCGTGCACAGCGAAGTGAGATTCTAAGACGGGCCCTGGCACGATATGCCAGTGATGCACGTACTGGGACATCCTCTCAACGTCAGGGCGGCACGGGTCTACCAAACATCTTTCTCCCGCTCATTCATTACGCGAGCGGAATCCAGTATGACCTAAAGACCTTAGAACTTGAGCTTCAGCGGATTGCTCGATCACTCAAGGATGACTCCGAACTGGCGGTTCGTCTGCGCAAGGTCCTAGAGCAGCCTGGTGCAGTTGAAGCGGTTTACGTCGCCTTTATCTACCCGGTCTACCTTGCGTCAGGTGGCGTGCCCACAATTGAGAATATGCTTGTTCGCAATGATCAGGGCAAGACAATTGTTGGCTTGCAATCCAGGACCAAAGCTAAATCCGTGCTCGACCGACTAAAGCCCATGCTTGCTACGGTAGAGCAGCTGACCAGCAAGACAATCCGTGATGCCGTGCGGATTGTTGATATGGATACATTGCATCAAGGATTTAAGGAGGCCCTGAGCGACCCGCTGACCACTGCTGTTACAGCAAGTTTGCGTATGCGCCGTGACCCCGGTATGACTGCTGAGCAGCTCCATGATGTCGTCACCCGGAAGCTGAATGATAAGTTCTCGCGTTCAGGAGATGGGATAGTGCTTGCCAAGGGCTTTTCCCGGCGTAAGACGGAAGAGAACTTGATGTTGCTCCACCGGCTGCGTGCTATTGCTCAGAGCAACGCCACTGGACTGCATGCCTTGCTCGGTGACTTTGATACACAGGATAGCTTTAATAGGGACTTCAAGGCTGCAATGTCAACGAATCTTGCGGCAGCTTCACTCATTTCGGAGGATGCCTTCAGACCAGTCCCCGACGTTTTCTACAAGTCGTCGATTTTTGGCAGTGGCCTTGTGAAAGAGAGTGGTGGCAACTGGTCGATTAACCCGCATCGTAAGCGTGAGATGGCGCTTGCCATTGGTTATCTCGAGCAACACCTTCGTGATTACGAGGAGTATAGTGAAATATTACATTCTTCAGCCATAACCTGGCAGGCGAACGGTGCTGGTGAACGGTTGGCTGAATTTGCTGTGCTCCAGATGGCTGCCATAGAGACCCTGTACGATGTTGATGGGTTGGCTGACCGCTGGATTGATGAGCACTTTGAGAATGAAGGTAAGGGTTATCGGGCGCTCCAGGGCAAGGCGTCCCGAATTGCGGATATTGCGAATTCCAAACTGAATGCGTTCTCACCACTTACGATCAACCTGGCGCCTGGTGGGTACAGCAATGGGCATACGCATCTGTTGCGCTCGTCTGCCTACTTATTCTTTCGTTCCAAATTTGCCCGGGATGTGTACTTCAATGAGTTTGAAGACCATTACGCAGCGCGGCTTTGGGGTATCTTTGATTGGAATGCACAGGAGGCAAATGACCCGGAGGCATTCCGAAGGGCGCTTCTGAAACAAAAGTCTTTTCTACGCCAAATTGCGGATACACATGAGAAGGTCATAATCTATGTCTTCCATACGCCCAAGTGGCTAAGTGGATCAAGCGACCGGCACCAAGTGGATGGGCGCCCTGCGTACCTTCTGCACAGTCCTAAGGATTACAATGCTTGGCAGGATTTTGTGCGTGAGACTGTGCGATTTCTGAAGCAGCATCTCACGGGTGTCGATGTCTACTATGAGGTCTGGAACGAGCCCGAGATCTATTGGCTTGAAGGCAATAAAGAATATCTGCGCCTATACGCAGAGACGGTGGCTGCAATCAAGGAGGAACACCCTGAATCTAAAGTAGGTGGTGCAGCTCTCAATGGTTGGGGTGGGAAGGCAAAAGGTGAGCGTGGAGGAGATGCCCTTAACCTGGAGTTGATACGTTATACTGCGAAGAACAGTATCCCGCTCGATTTCATCTCCTGGCATTACTTTGAGCGACCGCTATCGGATCTGGAAAATGCAAAGAAGGCCTACCTCGCTGAGCTGAAGAAGTTCGGTGTGAAGTCTGTTCCCGAGTTTGTGGTCTCTGAGTGGAGTATCCCTGGGCGTGGCTCCCGCAATGAGCCGGTTGCATTCGCTGAGTACATGCTTGCCCTGTATCGTTCAGGCGTGTCTATTCAGACTGTTGCGGTCTGGGAAGAGTTTACCATGCTGCCACGGCCGCAACATCTTGCACCCTGGGGAATGCTGACTTTTCAGGGGCTTAAGAAGCCGATGTTCCATGTTCATACCTATTTTGATCGGTTGAGCCGAAACAGCAACGGAATTGCAGTGTTTGAGTCAGAAGACAAGCGAATGAAGGTCGTGGTTTCTCGCAAGCGTGATAGTAGCTATGAACTGGTTATGTGGGAATCGCGTTACGGTCGCCCGCTGGAAGCCGCATTAGAGACTTTACAGGGGGCGGGCTTAACTGCTGCAGATCTGAGACAATATGGATCCATAGATCAGTTGGAAAATTCAATCCGCGCTGGAAAGACGCTCAAAAGGAGACATTCCGTTGCCTTCCGCAATGCCAGTGAGGTCTACCAAAACACCCGACTAGACGGCAACCCCGTGGCGCTGCACTTTGCAGGGGCTAAACGGGTGCGGGTTACTGCCAGTGAGGTGGTTGGTGTTCGTTCGACCGGGCGGCAGGTTTTCACCAGTAGCAATGATCTGGTTGCGAATCTTCCCCGGGGAGAGGTCATGTGGTTGCGCGTTGAAGTGGACTAGCTCTGAGCTACCCTGGTCAAGACAGGTGGCCGGCATTTTGCAACGTACGCGCCAGCCGTTGTACGCATGGTGTAGCTTGGCGGATAGCTGTCTGCTCCTGATCAGTACTGGCGCGTCCGTAGATGATGATTCCGGCCGCAATCAGCCCCATGTATGCCCAAGGCAGGTTGTTGGTGTAGAAAGGTTCGCTAAGAAGATGTACCAGCATACCCAGATACCCCAGTAGAAGCCCGCACATCAGATGCCGAGTTTTGGTGTCCTGGGCTTGGGCCGCGATTGACCAGCATGAAATAAACAGGTAGATCAACAGCGCGATAAACAAGCAGGCGGCTGGCAGACCCATCTCCAGAGCAATCTGTAGGTACGCATTGTGGGGCGTGGTAAAGTGCATGCTGCCGGGAATTTGCTTGAGTGCGCCGATTCCAAATATAGGGTGTTTTTCGATTAGTTCGGCACCGCCCCGGTAGGTCCAGATGCGCACGTTGGCCCCGTAGGAGGCGAGCAGTAGATCGTTGGTGGCTCTGTAGGCCCAGGCCCAAAATCCCGTCACGTGGACCAGCCATACAACTGATGCGTAGGCAGTCAGAATGTATGGGTAGCGTGATGGCCATCGAAGGATCGGGAAAAGTGCCAGCACGATGATGACAGTCAAGCCGACGCCGACACTCAAGGTTGATATTGCACCCACAAACATCACGATGATTATAAGTAAGCGTATCCATGTACGCACCTGCAGAAACAGAGCCAATCCGATTCCCATGATCAGTAGATGGCCAAGCACCTGTGGCGTCGGGGTCAAGCCTGTAGCGCGAAACATGCAAACCCATCCGAAGCACTTGAAGTGCTCGTCCACGCGGTCGTCGAAAGTGAATGCATAACCAGTCAATAGGTATAAACCCTCTGCCAGGATGGCAATGCATGCTGAAGCTACAGCAACTACGACCAGTGTCTTTAGCGCCATGTCGAGATCACGTGGCGTAAGGATAAGATTCGCAAGCAGGAACATGATCATCAACTTGGATAAGACGGACGGTAGTGACAGGATGACATATGCGCCGTTGGTCATCATGGCGCCGACAGCGAACCATACCAGACCAAGCAGTAGCGCAATAACCACCCTGGGAACCCGTACTGGCCGATCCTCGACCAGTACACTGATGAGCCAGAATATCGTCGCGATCATCAGTGCAATGTCGGGGGGGTCAAGCCGAAAGATGTTGAGGCCTCCCAGGGCTGGGGTGGCAATCAACAGGATGATTGTGATCCGATACCGCTGGTTGAATAACCAGCCACGGTAGTTCGCGCTAATTGCAATTATGGCCAGTAAAGCAAGTGTAGTGGCTGTCCATAAATAATTGTGTGCGATCATATAATCAAGGGTGAGTTGCCACAGCGGGTGATAGGATGCCAGCGACGAGTCGTATACTACGAGCAGTCCCATCGAGAGAGAGAGTGCGAGGGGTAGCGCCAGGTAGCGTAAGATGCCAAGTAGATTAATGCTGCTCACTTCACTGTGTTCCATCTCAGAGTTGCAGGTGTGATCCGATTGCCAGTCCAAGTTCCTTGGTGCCGCCAGTTGCCAGGATCACGATCCCTCCGTTGACCAATTTGTACCTGCGTGGCCAGTACTTGCCCAGCTGTCGTAAGCCAGCTACGGGAAACCTGCCATTCCAATATTCCACAGCTTCGCCAAGCTGTAGAGTTCATATTTTCTTGGTCATTGCTCAAGCACCATACGAGCCTAAGCAAAGCAAGATACTCTGGCGATGTAGTACCATGGAAATTAGCCTACAATGCCGCCCAGAAGCGCAAGAATGGCGAACGGCATTATCGCGCCGAAAAACATCAGGATGAAGATGATGGTCAGCTCCACGACCTTCAGCTTGCTGTCACGTTTGAGTCGGTGATAGCTCTGTGTGGATTCCTGTACAGTCAGCCAGTGGCTATCAAACAAAACTTGGCCTGTCTCTTCAGCGCGCAGAGCTAGCTTTTGAGTGAATGTCTTACTCCGGTCTGACGGTGTGTTCATGTCATTCTCAGTTGTTGAAAAGTGGAAATACATCACAAATCGATTCAGTGAATGGATTGTGTCAAAAGGCCCAATGCAGGATTTCATTAAAGACCAGGAAGTTGCCAAGCAATGACATTCCGGCAATTCCTAAAGCAAGCAGTGCAGCACCGATAAGCTCAAATACCGGTCGGGCTCGAATGTGAGGAAGCCTGTCAACATCCGGCGCGGCACTACGGTGTGCCATATCGCGCTCAAAGTTGAGTGCGGCTTGCATGCAGTCCATACGAATGTTATCTCTGGATACTGGTTCGTTTATATTCGAGGTCTGTGTCATGGCTTGCAACGTCTGTTCTGTTCTTCACTGACGGCATCTTCGAACCACTCTTTCCCCTCGAGCTGTTTCAGCTTTCGAGCCAAAGTTCTTACCTGCAAGTAATCGAGGAAGAGGGCGTAGATAGTACCAAGCAGAAGTCCTCCAAGTGCACCGACCAATATGTTCAGTGCGGTAACAGGGAATACGGGGTTGGTACTGACGGAAGGTTTCTCCAGCACCCTGATTGTGTTATCAAGGCGCAGTGAATGGAAGGTTTTGAAATACTCAAAGAACAACTCAACCATTCGCTTCGCAACAGCTGGATCCTTGTCTCGGGCATATACGATGAGGTTGGCAGCAGGAGTAACGTCGAAGTCTGCCGCACGTAAGACATTGTCCAGTGAGCGATCTTTCAGTTGTTCAGCCACGGCACTGTGTGCGTCGCGCGATTCCAACACCGCTACGTACGTTCGAGCCTGGTCCCGCAAGCTGGGAACCCGGATGAGGCTTCGTTCAGGACTACCTCGTGATGCGACTACATCTTGGGGCACGTAAAACTGTATCGTTGCTTGATAAAGTGGCGTAAGAATAGTACTAAAGAAGGCACTGAAGACTGCGGATAGCACCACTATTAAGGCGATAAGTCGGCGCCGGCGGTAGAGTGCTGTCCAATAATCGTCGCTGTTGTACTGGGGTTGCTCTACCATAAATTACCTTGCTGTTTTTGATATAACTGGGATTTGGCAATTTTGCCGATGGGTTGTTGCCAGTTACTATAATGCGTGAGCACTGGCTTTGTCTCGTGGTAAGTGCCTGATTCTTCCACTTTGTCCCGCCCCTGTTTGTCTGCGTTGTGATCAAGGATGGCCTCGCCATCAGGTTGCTCGCCTGCGCGTAAATTGGATTCTATATGCGGCCAGTAGTTGAAGCCGAAGGCCTTGCGTAAGCGACGCCCAAACCCATGAAATACAGCAAGCGGTAGGCCATGAAGTGGGGCCTGTTGCCCGGCCAGCCAGCAACATACGCGTGCCGGCAGTGTCTTCAGATCGAAGGCAATTGCATCCTGATCGAAGTGCTTTCTGTAACGGCGGGCCACGCGGCTGTAATCTGCAAGTTCCAGACAAACTCGTGCATAGTACGCCTTCGGATTGCTGAGCAAAGACACTTGGTGTGGTGCATCCCAGGGCTTTGGGCCAGAGCAGTGCATGAACGCTGGTATTGGATTTGCCAAGTTGTCGAGGCGTTCGCGCGGTGTGTAGCCTGACGGACCAAAGTTGTAGATAACATCCTTGCCGCGGCGCAGGAATTTAACCGGGATGTTACTGAAACGCTTGCTGCTAAGCAATGCTGTTAACACGTCCTGGTCGCCGACCATGTGGATGGGGCGGGTGATCCAGGTGCGTTGATGAGCCTCCACATAGGCTGGACAGGCGAGCAACGTATTCCACGCTTGCAGCAGAGGGCGGTGGGCTGGTGTAACGCGCAGGATGCCGGTGTTGGCAGTCCATGACAGAGAACGACCTGGATGTAGTCCCCACAGCTTGGCACGTGCAGTGCTACCGGGAAATGCATAGGCGGCCCAATAGAAATCCTCGGCAACAACAACTGTTTCCTCGTTCACATCGCTGAGCAAGTCACGGAAGTCGCGTGCCAGGATTACATCCGAGTCGATCCATACAACCTGCTGAAAACCCAGGTTGAGACAATGTAGCAACAGGTCGGGCTTGATGTTCCATTCCTTGCCAATATAGGAGGGGTTGATGTGTATCTGGACCTTGGGTTGTTCTTCGAGCCAGATGATGAATGTGGGGTCAGGGGTTGGCCAGCTCACCAGCACGTTGATCTCGGGGCAGTGCTCGGTGAGGCTGAGCACCAACAGCTTGATTCCTGTTTGAGCCTGCGGTCGGTCGTCGTGGGTGCAGATTAGTATTGAACTCATGTGAATCGGCCAATGCTGTGTCTTGAGGTCAAGCGACAGCTGCATTCTGTGTTGAACATGTCTTATGTATCAACTCCAGCTCCTGTGTTACCAACTTCTCCCAGGTCAGAGCTTCACTTGCGCGGATGCCATTTGAACGCATCAACTCCCATACGTCGGGTTCGGACAGTAGGCGTAGCACGGCCTCTGCGAATGGTGCGGGATCATAGTTGACCGACAGCCCACAGCCGTATTGCTCGAGCATCGCTTCCGCCTCGGTGCCCCGTGTTGCAACTACGGGCAAGCCTGCTGCCATGTACTCCATAACCTTCAGTGGGCAGGCGTATTTTCGAAACGGCACTGGCTGCGAGTTGGCAAGGCCTATGCGGCCACTTGCAAGCAGTGCTGGCAGCTCGTCGGGCTGCCGTTGACCCAAGAACTCCACGCAGTCGTTCAGTCCGAGGGTATGGACGAGTGCCTTGAGTCCTTCCACATAGGCCGGCAGGCCATCACCAACGATCCGTAGTCGAACGTCAGGAAAATCGTCGCGTATGCGTGGAAGTGCCTGGATGGCGTTCTCCAAGCCAGCCCAGTCAATGACGTTACCGACGTAGATGAGATCGTCTCTCACGGGTGCAGTGTTGCGCGCTAAGGAGAGCTTGGCCCAGTCTACGCCGTTGGGAATGACGTGCACATTGCGGCCCGATTCGTGGCGGCGGTGCTCGGCGAGCAGGAATCCTACCGAGCACACGAGATCGGCTCGCCTGATGCAGAATCGTTCGACTGCAGCCGTGCATCTGGCGCGTAGGCGATAAGGTACCAAGCCGGGCTCATAGTCACGATCTTGGTAGACTACCAACTGAGTCATGCCGAGCCGCCTCAGAATCAAAGCGGCAAGGCCGCCCCAGGGGCCGAAGCCCACGCAGACTTGCCACGGGCCTTGCCGTGTCAATGCTGCAGCAATGACTGCGCAAGGCACAAAGAACAGATCGCGAAGACTTGATAATGGTGACAGCACACGAATCAGCCATAGTCTGAGAGGTGTGCCAGTACTGGCGGTGGCTTGGTGTGCTTCTGCGTTGGCTCGATAGCCAGAGAAGTAGTTAAATAGTGGGTTAAAGCGGAAGCACTTGAGATTCGGGTCGGGCCGCATGCTGAGCCGGAACAGGCATGAATCTTTGATAAGTTGCTTGAGGTTGCTTGCCTGGTTTAGCACCTTATACAAGAAAGTCACCGTGCAGCCATGACGTGCGTAGCCACGGGCATGATGTTCCTCAACGGTGTTGAACATCTTCTCCATGTCGAGCTGGGTAACGATCAGTATCTTCACAATTAGCGCCGATTTGATAGCCGTTTAGTCAGTATGGGGTGTGGAATACCTGCCTTGGTATGCCTGTTTTTTCCAGGGCACCGATGGGATTACGTAGCTGGTAATTCGCTGTTTGAGTAAAGCAGCCGTTAGATGTCGTGTTGCCACTGAATGCATACCGTACCTTATTATTTTGGGTAGTTGCTATTCGAATTCGTTGATGAATCAGCTTCGCTGGGCATCAGTTCTGGGAGAAATTAGAATAGCGCCACACTATAGCTCTCGCAAGAGTAAACGTCCAATTTTACTGGTGACCTGTGTATTCTGAAATCAGAATCACATGGCAACAGAAAGCTGTAATAATACTGAGCGTTGTGGCAAGTCTGAAAACCCTTTATGTTTTTGTTCTAAACCAGGAACACACCAGAAAAAGATGTGGCCAAGGTGCTGGCTACAGATAGTACCAATCAACCATCTCTCAAAGAGATGCAAACGTAGCACATAGGGTGAACTCTTGGTCTCTTCCATTATTACTTCAACCAGGCATTTACGCTCGCCAGGTCTCCCTGCGACAAGCTGCCGGCAGCAAGCTTAAGGCGTAAGCCATTAAGGATGTATTCATAGCGAACATGGGAATAATCCCTCCGGGCTCGGTAGAGATTGCGCTGCTCAGCCAGCACATCCACCATGGTTCGGGTTCCCACCTCGAACCCCGCCTCTGTTGCATCCAGTGCACTCTTAGCGGATATAGTAGTAGCTTTAAGCGCCTTGCCCCGGCTGATGCTGGAAACCACCCCCCGATAGGCATCTCGAACCTGCTGCTTAACCACACGGCGCTGTTTATCCAGGTTCTCTCGAGATCGCTCAAAATTATACTGGGCTTGCCTAACGCGAGATGTTACACCACCACCTGAATAAATGGGTATGTTCAGTTGTAGCCCGATGGAGCTGACATCAGAATCTCTTCTACCCCTTGCTGCAGTCCTGTCCAGAGCATGGCTACCCACAAGCTCCAGGGTTGGGTGGTGAGCAGATTGCTGCAATTGGATGTTCTGCCTTGCAACTGCTGTTGCACTGCGTAGCGCAACAAGGATTGGATTCTGCTGCCTCGCCGTCTCACTCCATTGGTCAATATCCTGGGGTTCAGGCATGTTTAGGGGCAAATTAGATGTCAGCAGAGCCAATGCTTTTTCAGTATCACCAATAATGACGTGCAAGGCTTCCCATGCATCATCCAATTCATTCTCGGCCTGGATTTCATTTGCCATAGAGTTATCAAGGGCCGCCTGGGCCTCATACACATCAGTGATAGCAATCAATCCTGCATCAAAGCTCTGTTGAGCCTGATCCAGCTGGCGCTGGATTGCTGCTTTTTCCGCACGGGTAAAGCCCAACATATCTTGGGCTGTAAGCACATTAAAATAGGCTTGGGCGATGCGCATTACAAGAGCCTGCTCTTCGGCCACATGCGCAGCCTCCGCTTGGGCGATCAGATTGCTAGATTGCTGGAGCTGGATCCAGTAATCCTTGCGATAGATCGGTTGACTGAGGCTCAACGCAAGCCCTGTCTGCTCATAGGTATCATCATCACCGATCCCCCCAAAATTAAATTTAACACCTCTGATATTCTCATGAGTGCGTTTTATACCGCCTCCAGCAGAAAAAGAAGGGAGTAGTTGGGCCAAGGCCTGTGTCCGTGTTTCACGGGTTGAATTCTTCGCTGCTCTAGAGGCTCTCAGTTGTGGGTCATTTTGCAGGCCTAACTCGTAGGTCTGAACCAGGTCAAGGGCAAAAGCTGGCATCACCCCAGAGAGCACGAACACTACAACCAGGATATAAAATTTGCTCATCAGTTTTCTACCTTTTTTATTCGGCTGGTTCATTCTTTGATAACAGGCTATTTGAGAATTGATTCTTTTTCTGCTCTGGAGAATAAAGATAGCCTTAATTTTCATCTGAATAAGTATTTATGCATCGTGTTCAGATGAAGCATCAATATCTATTGACGTCAGCCGCTCCTCAGTAGCTACCATGAGATATGGAGAAATTATTTTCAAGTGTTTGCTGTTTTTAGGAGAGAAGTATGTGCCAGCTATAATGGTAGCAGCATGATTATCTGAGTTATTATCTGCTGGTTCTTGCTGGCCAGCAGAGACTCCCCCCTACTTCTTCAGAGAGAGGTTACCATAGTCTATTTCTCGTGTGTATGGCGAATTTCTAATCGGGAATAAGAGATCTTGCAAGCAAGAAAACCCTTCCAAAATAAACTATGTTGGCGCTGGAGGTCTTGCTAAGTACTTGCTTTAGAGCTTATGGCAGAGGTGTGCCAATAACCGCTTGTAACTAACTGATTCTGTATATAGCATGTCCGCTGATTTGGCGATTCTTGATTCGCATGTTTTTCTTTATGAATCCAAATGAGTCGTGATGCTCTGTATGCAAAATGGAACATCCAAGTCCCCCCTTCTGCCCTCGCTTATCACGACCGTTAATCCTTTTGCCGCAGATGCCCCACTTCGCCACACCATCGCTTTGGATGTCTACTCTGCATCCTGTACATAGCGAAATCCTAATTCAAGCAGCAACAGGGAGCTGAATAAGTCTACGGCAATGGCTTTGCCACTTGAGTTTCTTGAGGTGTGCTTTAATAGGCTTGGTTTTTCTGGCAACTTCTACAGGTGTATTGCCGTCAAGTGAAGAATGAACGCGGTGAGTGTTGTAAAAACCCAGGAATGCCTAGAGTTTCTGCTCTAAGTTGGAAATATTCCAGAAAAAGATACGATCAAGGTACTCACGGCGAATAGTACCAATCAATCGCTCCACAAAGGGGTGCGAAAGCGGCACATAAGGTATTGTCTTGATCTCTGTTATCTCAAGTATTCGTAGATTGGCCAGCCATTGATGATACTGAAACAGTAGATCATTATCAGAGTGGAGATAGAGTGGTATACCCTGCATAGAAGGTGCTCTATTAAACATGCAACACAGTGCAGGGCCATCAACACTGCCCGTATGTGCAGCAAAACTTACAATCCTTCTTGTGAACTGATCCATGTTGACCATCGCCCAATGTGATTTCAGGTAAATTGATTCACACCGAAATAGGTCAATACTCCAAAGACTATCTTTACACATGGCAGATGAATGTAAGCCCATGAAGGGCTGACATCGTGATCAGGTGCAGGGTGGTAGCATTTTGCTAGAACTTGCCCGACAACATCTTTATCGATACCAAGACCAAAGATTCCTGAGATTCGTCTAGCAATCATTAGACAGCCATAGTGGGGATTGCGCTGTTCATCTCAATAATGGCCTGGATGAGTTCATTGGATGGACCTTTTGGCCCTGGTTTGCCTTTCTTATTATGTGATGAGAACAGTAAGCGATATTTGCGCTTCTTGAGTGCTTTGCGGAATCTTAGAAGCGTTGATAGCTTGGTGATAATGGCAGTCCGCAGGATGTGTGGTGTGGACTTAGGAACAGTGACCAGAAACCCATCAGGAGTCGATCAATAGTCGAAAGATTAGGCACGTGCTGTCGAGAACGACTAAGCACCTGGAGCTGCTGTTTCACGAGCAGGGCGTCAGTCATAACAGCTTTTGCACCACCAGGCCCCATGAGCTTGGCGATAGTGATTAACAGATGAATGAGGAGTGCAAATGGATCCTTCATGAAAGGCTAGGGTAGGGCGCATTATTATCAGGCGCAAAATCAACCAATGGTCTGTTTTTATGTGCAAATTTATAATTCGCCATCCACACGGTAGCCTAAATTTATGGGTGTTCTTTTTCAGTTTTTTTCTTTGGGCCCAGTTGTTCAATACTTGCCTTGTGCCACTGGTGGGTCTATATGTTTATTTAGCATGCTAACGGCCTCTCTCACAGATAAGAGGCAATAGCCCTGTCACGGTGAGACAAAGAAGTAGATGCCTATTGATAATGGTTATCAATAAGGTCGGTTGGGTGGATCGGCCTTAATCAATTATCACTCACTGGAAACCCCACCGCACATGCAGAAAGGGAGTAACTGTAATGATGCGTCATCCCCTGACATTTAGTCGACACTTGAAACTTGTCCGTTTGTTTATTTTAACCTACGCTTATATTAGAACATTCTTATCTTCTTATTTGCTGGAAGCATATTCTTATCCCTTGGATGAGTCGATATGACAAAACTGGTTAAACCCCACGGTGGAAAGGAACTTAAGTCCTTACTGTTGGCTGGGCAGGAGCTGACAGATGAGCGGGCTAGGGCAAAGGGTTTAAAAAAGGTTCCTATTTCATCACGGGAAGTTGGTGATCTCGTTATGCTGGGAATAGGCGGTTTTACACCGCTTGAGGGATTCATGACACATGCTGATTGGTTAGGTGTGTGTGATGGAATGCGAATGACTAATGGCCTGTTCTGGCCGATCCCAATAACACTGTCTGTTGATACCGCGACTGCAGAAACCATCACTGAAGGCATGGACATCGCGCTTGTTGATCCAGAGCGTGATGAAATCATGGCAACCATGTCGGTTGCAGAAAAATACACCATCGATAAGGCCCACGAGGCCATGCAGGTCTATAAAACCACCGACCTGGAGCACCCCGGTGTAAAGATGGTGATGGAGCAGGGTGAGTTTAATCTTGCCGGCCCGGTAAAGGTGTTATCACAAGGTGAGTTTCCCGAAAAATATGGTGATCAATTCCTTACGCCACAGCGGACGCGTGAACTGTTTGCATCCAAGGGCTGGTCAACTATCGCGGCCTTCCAAACACGAAACCCTATGCATCGTTCGCATGAATACCTTGCAAAAATTGCAATCGAAACCTGTGATGGGGTTTTGATTCATTCCCTATTGGGTAAATTGAAGCCGGGTGATATTCCGGCAGATGTTCGTGCAAATGCCATTGAGTCTTTGATAGACAACTACTTTGTTAAAGACACCGTAGTGCAAGCGGGTTACCCCCTCGATATGCGTTATGCAGGACCAAGGGAGGCACTATTGCACGCGCTGTTTAGACAAAATTATGGCTGCTCCCATCTTATCGTGGGTCGGGATCATGCGGGTGTGGGTGACTATTACGGCCCATTCGATGCGCAGCACATTTTTGATGAAATTCCACCCAATGCGCTGCTAACGCAGCCGTTAAAAATTGATTGGACATTCTGGTGTGATCGCTGTGGCGGAATGGCCTCGATGCGAACATGCCCCCACAGTGCAGACGACAGATTATTACTATCAGGCACCAAGTTGCGTAAGGCCTTATCTGAAGGAGCAGAGGTGCCGGATAACTTCAGTCGCCCCGAGGTGCTGAAGATTCTACGGGAATACTACGGTAGTTTGGCTGATGACGAAAAAGTGGAAGTGAAGTTGTCGGGCCACTCTGCGAAGTAGTCTGTTTTAACAATGTTGAAAGGTTTTCTCTACTTGCTGCGCAACCTGTCTATAAAGACAGTATGAAATCATGAAAGAGAGTTCGATATGTTAACCACTAATCCATTTACAGAGTTATTCACGTTACTTCCGCCGATAGCCATGCAGGTTTTCCTCATCGTTATGCTTGTGCTCATTGTGGCTGGAACGATCTATGATGTTATACACAAGAAAAGCGCGAAGTACTTCTTCGAAAACGCCAAGAAGGCGGAAGCGAGTGCTGAGCGAACAGTGAGTAGTGAAGAAAAGATTGGCATTGCCTTTGCCACTTTCGCTCATGAAGTGCTCACTTCGAGCGAATTCTGCAATCCGAAACGTCGTCTTTCGCATCTGCTGACCATGTATGGCACGATCACATTTTTTGTGACCACTGCGGTGTTGGTCTTTGCCTATCCGACCTCAGTTGCAGCTGGCATCTGGCCGTTCATCTGGCATCTCGGTGCAGTCTCCGTGATGGTTGGCGGTTACTGGTTCTGGTTCGCGATCCGCGTTGACGTGTCGGCAGAAGGCCATCAATGGTATCAGTTGCAACGGGCCGATCTGTTCATCCTCTCTCTGCTGGCAACCACTACCTTTGCCTTTGTCTGGTCCTTGGTGCAGAGCATGGGCGGCGCAGGCATCGTTTCAATGGTGCTGTTTGCGCTATTTATCATCGCCACCACCGTGTTGTTCGGTGGTATTCCCTGGTCGAAGTTTGCCCACATGTTTTTCAAGCCTGCAGCCGCTTTCCAGAAGCATGTTACCGAGGCTGATGGTTCTAGAGAAAATCTGCCAGATGACTACGATCTATCAGATCCTGCAGTGCAGGCGAAATTCCCGGATATACCGGAATATATGGGCAAAAACCCTTCATACATGGGGCTTGGTATTAAACGTGAATTGCCTAAGCACTACTAGCTATATTGGTGGCTAATTGAATTAGATATTGATAGGGGAATTACCATGCCGACATTTGTATATATGACGCGTTGTGATGCCTGTGGCCACTGCGTTGATATTTGTCCTTCAGACATCATGCACATCGATAAAGTCACGCGTCGTGCTTACAATATCGAACCCAATATGTGTTGGGAGTGCTTTTCATGCGTAAAGGCCTGCCCGCAACATGCGATTGACGTGCGTGGCTATGCAGACTTTGCCCCACTTGGTCATTCGGTGCGTGTAAAACGCGATGAAGAAAAAGGCGTGATTGCCTGGCGCATCAAGTTCCGCAACGGTCAAAAAGATATGGAACTGCTTGCGCCCATCACAACAAAGCCATGGGGTAAACACGTTCCAAAGCTTGCTGAGGTGCAAGGCCCGACTCAGGAGATGCGTGATAGCCAGCTGTTGTATAACGAACCCAAGTACATACGCATGGATGACGGTGACATACACACCTTGAAATCGAACGGATTGAAAATGAAAGCAGGGGTGTACTACTAATGACTCACAAAACTGTCATAGAAGAGAATATCGATATCCTGGTCTGCGGTGCGGGTCTTGGTGGTACCGGTGCTGCATTCGAAGCCAGATACTGGGGTCAGGACAAAAAGATCGTTATCGCAGAGAAGGCAAACATCGACCGCTCCGGTGCCGTTGCGCAGGGCTTGTACGCCATCAACTGCTACATGGGAACACGTTTCGGCGAAAACAATCCAGAAGACCACGTCCGATATGCGCGTATCGACCTGATGGGCATGGTGCGTGAAGATCTGCTGTTTGATATGGCCCGTCACGTTGACTCAGCGGTACACCAGTTTGAAGAGTGGGGCCTGCCGCTGATGAAAGATCCCAAGAAGGGGACATATCTGCGTGAAGGTCGCTGGCAGATCATGATTCATGGTGAGTCCTACAAGCCGATCGTGGCTGAAGCTGCCAAGAAATCTGCAGATAAGGTTTTCAACCGTATCTGTGTCACCCACTTGCTGATGGATGAAGCCAAGGAAAACCGCGTCGCCGGTGCTGTTGGTTTCAACGTCCGGACTGGCGACTATCATGTATTCAAATCCAAGGCTGTTATCGTGGCGGCCGGTGGTGCTTCCAACATCTTCAAGCCACGCTCTGTGGGTGAGGGTGCGGGTCGTGTCTGGTATGCGCCATGGTCGTCTGGCTCAGCATACGGTTTATTAATCGGTGCCGGTGCAAAAATGACCCAAATGGAAAACCGTATCGTACTGGCGCGATTCAAAGACGGTTACGGTCCGGTGGGTGCTTACTTCCTTCATCTAAAGACTTACACCCAGAATGCATACGGCGAGGAGTATGAGTCCAAGTGGTGGCCTGAGCTTCAGAAGATGGTGGGTAAGGAGTATCTGGATCCGGAACTTGCGCACAGAACCCATCGACCTATCCCAACCTGTTTGCGCAACCATGCATTGATTTCCGAGGTTAATGCCGGTCGTGGTCCTATCCATATGGTTACCATGGAGGCCTTTCAGGACCCCCATCTTGAAGAGATCGGTTGGCATAACTTCCTGGGTATGACTGTGGGCCAGGCGGTACTGTGGGCAGCCACGGATGTGGATCCCAAAAATGAAAATCCTGAGCTGACCACCTCTGAACCCTATGTTATGGGTTCACACGCCACCGGTTGTGGCGCATGGTGTTCTGGTCCCGAAGATGTCTCTCCGCCCGAGTACTACTGGGGCTACAATCGTATGACCACCGTTGAAGGTCTTTTCGGTGCAGGGGATGCGGTGGGCGGTACACCGCACGCCTTCTCCTCCGGTTCCTTTACCGAAGGCCGTATCGCTGCCAAGGCCGCCTGTAAGTACATCGATGACGGTAAAGCCGAAGGTCTCCAGGTTTCTCAGGCGCAAATCGATGGCCGCAAGGCAGAGATCTACAAGCCAATGGAGCATTTCAGAACCTACCGTAACGAGATTACGGCCGGTACGGTTAATCCCAATTACCTCTACCCGCGCCAGGGTCTGGATCGTCTGCAGAAGCTGATGGATGAGTATTGTGGTGGCCAAAGCGTTAACTACATGACCAACGATAAACTCCTGAATATCGGTCTGAAGAAAATGACCATTTTGGAAGAAGACCTGGAGAAAATCGCAGCAGAGGATTATCACGAACTGATGCGTGCATGGGAGCTGAAACATCGTCATCGCGCCTCAGAAGCTGTCTTTCATCACACCCTGTTCCGTGAGGAGACTCGTTGGCCCGGTTACTACTACCGTGGCGATCATATGAAGGTGGATGATGACAACTGGCATGTGTTGACCGTTTCTCGTCGTGATCCTGAAACCGGTGAGTACACAATGGAGAAAGCCCCTTGTTACCACCTGGTGGATGAAGATGAGTAAAAGCAAAAAACAATGGGTAGATAAATATGGCGACTGAAGCAACACTGACTAAACAAGACCATCCGAATATCATCGATATGCCTGATGAGGAGCTGCTGGCCATCGCCCATCCTATGTGGGAAGAGCTGATCGAGTTTTCCAATAAAGGACAATACGGTAGGTTTTGCCGCAAGTTTTCCTATAACCTGCTGTTCGGGCTTAATGAGGTTGAAATGGGCAAGCAGTTTGCCAAGAGCGAGCTGACCCGAAGCCTGGACCCCAATTACGATTATCTCGGTACGATTCGTCGTGGTGAACATGTCACGGTTCTCTACCGTGTTCACAGCACCAAAAAAGAGGGCGAGTGGTTAGGCCGCCTCGTGCTGGGGTATGAGGAAGGGGAAGTTAGAATCTTCGGCGCCTCCATATTCTGAATCTTTATACAGCTAATGTTTAACACCGCAAAGAATACTGATTTAAGGCTTTAAAAATGAACCAAGAAATTGAAGATGCCGTCGCTGACAACAAGTATGTCGAATTGATGTACAAAGTCATCGATAAAAAATCAGGTTCTGTACTGACTGAGGTCGAGTACCCCTTGGGTTATGTCCATGGGGTAACAGAGGTGCTGGCGCCCGCTGTGACTGCAGAACTGGAAGGGAGATTGGCCGGAGATGTAATTGAGGTGCCGATAGATTGTAATCAGTTGTATGGCCCAAGGGATGAGTCCCTGGTGATTATCGAGCCCATAGAAAATGTACCCGAGGAGTATTGCGAAGTCGGTATGTCCATTTTGATGGAAAACGATAGCGGCCAGGCCAAGACTTTTATCGTCACAAGAGTGGATAAAAAATCTGTCACCATTGACGGTAACAATCCCCTGTGTGGCAGGGAAGTGCTCTTCAGGCTGGATATTAAGACAGTCCGTGATGCGACCGAGGAGGAGATTGAATTCGGTGGCAAGCTAGAAGATGTTCCAGATGTTGAAGGTACCGTTAAAGTACCTCTCTAAGGTTATTGTTTTGTCGACTGAAGAAAAAACTGAGAAAAAAAGAGACCCCAATAACCCATGCCTGTTTTGCGCGGATCCAAGCGGAGTATCGCTGCAAAACGAACTGGCTTATAGCGCGCGTGACAGTTACGCGGTGAGCCCGGGGCATACCCTGGTTATTCCACGCCGTCATGTCGCCAGCTTTTTTGAGCTGACGCCCGAGGAGATTAATGCCTGCATGGCCTTGATTACCAAAGAGCGCAAGCTGATTGATGAAGAGTTCAAGCCCGACGGCTATAACATCGGCGTCAACGTGGGGCCAGCGGCCGGGCAGAGTATTTTACACGCACATTTACACGTCATACCCCGTTACAAGGGTGATGTGGAAAACCCCCAAGGGGGCGTGCGGCATGTGATACCCAAGAAGGCGCATTACACGCGCTAGATGTTTTTATTTCTTCCGTCACAACCATTGAGGAGTGATGACTATGAGCGACGCACCTAAAACCAGACCCAAGGTTCCCGACGGCCATGTGCGCTTTGTAACAACCCGTCAGAAAGAGCCCAATGAAAAGGGCTTTGTCGGCTATGAAACCACCTGGGAACCACGCCATAAAGTGGTTGAATATACCACCCCGAAAAAACCCTAAGCTAATCAGCCGCGCGGACCTGGAAGCTTGCGCGGTTACTGACTGATTTCCCTATCATTTTATCCGTTGCCGCGGCTTAACTTGGCAGCTGTGCTTAACTGCATAATTGCATAAGAGGTCGTAACGAGTGCCTTGTTACGCGCCGCCTTATATTGTACAATATTAAGTACATGTACAATTTGGGGTAATTTGCAATGAAAGCCATTAGCTACACATCCGCCCGCTCTAATTTAGCAAAAACCATGGAGCGCATATGTGACGACCATGAACCTGTTGTTATTACACGAAAAAATGAACGCTCCGTTGTAATGCTTTCACTCGAGGATTACGAGGCGCTAGAAGAAACAGCTTACCTCCTTCGAAGCCCTAAAAACATGAAAAGGCTAATTGAGTCCATCTCTCAGCTTGAAAATGGAGGAGGTTCCCAAAGAGAGTTGAGCGAATGAACCTCATTTTTTCAGACCATGCCTGGGAAGACTATCTTTACTGGCAAAAAACCGACAAGAAAATGGTTAAACGCATTAACTCCCTTATTAAAGATATTCAACGCTCACCTTTTGACGGAGTGGGCAAACCTGAGCCACTTAAACATGCCTTGTCCGGATATTGGTCCCGACGGATAAACGATGAGCACCGTATTATCTACAAAGTAGATTCTGAATCTATTTCTATCGCTCAACTCCGATACCACTACTGATTGCACTATATTTTCGTGGCCGTAGGGTGATGCAATAGCGTAGCGTATTGCACCGAATGATTCTCAATCAGTATATCCCAGGAATCAACCGATAGCGCACGCATCGTGCATAGTCGCGATAGCCTGGCAGCTCTTCCTGTAAAGTCTGGTCTTCAAGTACGGTTCTAATCACTGAGATGATTGATGCCACCGCTGCAGGAATCAGTGTCCATACCGATTCCAGAGTGAGAACAATACCGAACAGTGCAAGAATATTTCCGGCATAACCCGGATGCCGTACAAACCGGTATGGGCCACTGTCACACACCTCATGCCCTCGTTCCGTTTGGATGCGTACCACGCTTGAGAAAAATTGGTTCTCAGCCAACGCCCATGCAGCGAAAGCGTATCCGAGCGAGATCAAAATGAAGCCAATCACGATGAGCCATAGCGGAAATTGGGGAGACCAGTTATAGCGGTGGTCCAGCCCTGCCACAATGACCATAGGGAACCCGATGCTCACCGCCATCAGCGGAGCAAGTACTTTATCCCAGGCTTTTGCATTTTGGATATTTTCAATATTTTGTCTTTCGGCTGTTAATCCGGGATGCCGTTGTTCCGCCCACATGCGCCCACCAATACCAGCGGCCAAGAACAGCATGGAATAGAACCACGCCTGCCACCAGTCGAGGTCCCCACCGCATATCAATAAAATCAGCGGGATAAGGAGATACGCCACAGCTAATCTGATCCACTGGCGAGGGGATGCTGTTTGAGCTTTCTCTTTATTAACCGTCTTCACTGACGTGTCATTCCCTAAAATAAAATAAATTTGAGTGTGAGCCTAATGTTAGAAATAAACAGACTATTTTTTGTGAGTGCAGCGAACGAAAAATGTGTCAATGTTGATTTGCACTGCGCCCGCCAATACCAGCGGCCAAGAACAGCATGGAATATAGCCACGCCTGCCACCAGCCGAGGTTCCCACCGCATATCAATAAAATCAGCGGGATTAGGAGATATGCCACAGCTAATCTGATCCACTGGCGAGGGGATGCTGTTTGAGCTTTCTCTTTATTAACCGTCTTCACTGACGTGTCTTTCCCTAAAATAAAATAAATTTGAGTGTGAGCCTAATGTTAGAAATAAACAGACTATTTTTTGTGAGTGCAGCGAACGAAAAATGTGTCAATGTTGATTTGCACTGATACTCATTGAGCCTTCTCACCAGAATACCGAAAATAGGTAAACTGGTTGGCGACCAAACCAAAGGAGAAAGCTCAATGAATTTCTACAATAACACGCATCCCTACTACTGTGGAATAGATTTACACGCCCGTTCACTCTATGTCTGCATTATTGATAAAACTGGTAACACCCTGGTTCATAAAGAAATATCTGCTAATCCTGAAAAACTTCATCATCTACTTAAACCCTTTCTTGGTGACATCGTTGTCGGCGTTGAATGCATGCATTGCTGGTGCTGGGTTTCTGATTTTTGCGAACAGCTTAATGTTGACTTCATTTTAGGTCATGCGCTCTATATGAAAGCAATTCATGGTGGCAAGGCTAAGAATGATCGAATCGATTCCTACAAAATTGCCAATCTGATTCGTGGTGGCAATTTTCCTCTCGCCTATACCTATCCCAAGGAGATGCGCGCTACCCGTGATCTGCTTAGGCGTCGCGCTAAGATTGTTCGCCATGGCGCCCATCTCAAAGCCCATGTGGTGAATACCACCAGTCAATACAATTTACCTCCTAATGCGGTTAATCTAAAAAATGCTGATGCACGTGAGCAGTTACGCGCTACGTTTCCTGATCCTGTTGTTCAACGGAATATAGATCTTGATATGGCTATCCTCGATGCCTACTCTCAAGAGCTGAGCAAGGTTGAATGGTTTATTGAAAAGCAAGCCAAACAGCATAAACCAGCACAGCTGAAGTTGCTCAAATCAATACATGGTATTGGGCCAATACTAGCACTGACTATTATCTATGAGATTGGTGACATCAGTCGTTTTGAGACGGTACAGAAATTTGCTTCATATTCGAGACTGGTTAAGTGCAAAGCTGAATCAGCCGGTAAAAGTTATGGTACTCAGGGTAATAAGATTGGTAATGCCAATCTGAAATGGGCTTTTTCAGAGGCTGCTGTTCTGCATCTACGTGGCAATGATCAAGCTAAAAACTATCTACTGAAGCTCCAGCGCTGACCGCCAAGGAGAGCGAAGCGAGGGCGGTTAGTCTCTGGTAGGCAACGCTTAATTTTTCTCTTCGTAATTATGAGCGATAGCGAATGATGGAGAAGAAAAAATTAAGCTGTAGTTGCCGTAG
>Ga0316190_10000191_pt1 | contig 40223 bp, 27 predicted proteins | sample Eddworburrow2_MG_FD_204929 | JGI IMG/M metagenome (GOLD analysis project Ga0316190, IMG submission 204929) | Coastal sediment microbial communities from Maine, United States - Eddy worm burrow 2 | ecosystem: Environmental > Aquatic > Marine > Coastal > Sediment | place: USA: Maine | collected...
GATAATTTCTGGGAGGAACAGGATAGTTTTCTAAATCGACGCGCCCACAAATAAACAGATCAAGGTCTCCATCCTTATCATAGTCTGCAGCGAGGACTTGTGAACCACATACTCCATTTTCCGGAAGTGCAGTTTTACCCGGATAAAATCTGCCATTCCCATCATTTATATACAATCGATCACTATAAAAAGGATTTCCCGGTGGTAATCCAGTACCTCCACTTACGACATACAGGTCGTTGTCACCATCCTGATCAGCATCAAAAAACAAAGCTCCCATATCTTCGTAATTTGGATTATCGTGCAAATTATAAGATGAAAACACTCCAGACTTCTTCTGCATGAATATCACACCCTGGGAACCAGTTGAACCGCCGATGAAAAAATCCTCTAAACCGTCAGCATTTACATCGCCCACAGCAATTCCGGGACCCTCCTGAGAATATAAGTGTGGTAACAAAGGTTGAATATTAAAATCAAGAAATTCACGCTCTTCATGTTTAAAATTAATCCCTGTTTCAGTACTCGCCTCAATAAAAAATCTTTTCTCCAGCTTTGAAAGTCTTATCTTTTTTGGATTCAATGCTGCCTCATTATAATTTAAGGTTATGTATTGATTAATTGGAAGATTATATAGGGATTGAATTTTGCCATCCGGCCAACATATATGTAAAGAATCAATCGATTTTATTTCTCCCAACCCAAAATGGATCTTTGGATCTACCATGGATTGGAAGCCTCGTACTGGGAAGTGTTCATAATACAGTTTATCTTTACCTAAATACACACTAATTTTAGCTCCAATTCCATCTCTATTAGGTTCTATCCCATTCAAATTAATTCCTAAATAATTTCTGCTGCTGTCGGAATTGGGTTGATTCAATAAGGTATTTTCATAGATGGAAGCTTTTTCGTTGATATTATTCAAGACCAGATCAAGGTCTCCATCGTTATCAAGATCGGAAAAGGCCGCTCCCGTAGAATAAAGAGGCTGGGTCATCCCCCAGGATGCGGATAAATCTTTGAATACAAGATTTCCTGTATTTTTAAATAGGAAATTAGGTTTTTTTACGCTTCCATATTTCTGTAATTCATGAAATAACAACTCGCGCAACTCATCAAATTTTATTTCCGGATTTTTCCGCATAGTTGTGGTCCATAGTGTAGAAACATCCATGTTGGTGAGGTCATAAGGAATTCCATTGCCAATAAACAGATCTTTTTGACCATCATTGTCAAAATCTGCGAATAAAGGGGCCCAGCTCCAGTCCGTCTCATAGACTCCGGAAATCTGCCCTATTTCGCTAAAAGATAAATTATTGTCAAATTTTCCATTATTAAGTTGTAACGTGTTTCTGATATATTGATGGGAATATCCAGCATCTTGCTCGGTTTTATATCTTTGATAACTTCGCATATTACCTGCCATAATTCGCTTTCTAAAATAATCCTCAGGCAACATATCTACCGTAAACAAATCCACTAACCCATCATTATTGAAATCTGCAATATCAGCTCCCATGGCACTATAGCTTGTATGTTTAAAATAAATTTTAGCCTTATCAGTAAAAGTGCCATCTTGTTGATTAATATATAACAGGTCATCCGAGATATAGTCATTGGCGACATAAACATCAGGCCAGCCATCGCAGTTAATATCACTTATGCATATACCTAGTCCAAATCCATCCCAAACAATCCCAGCTTCCTGTGAAACATCTGAATAGATAGGAAGCTTACTGTCGAGGTTGATCCCATCGTTTCTATATAGTTGATCAGTATTGATCATCGAACCATCATTTGTACGATCCCTGATTGAATTCTTATTAGGTACATTCATCGAGGAAGTCACAAGATACATATCAAGATCACCATCACGATCAAAATCAAAAAATGCGGCCTGAGAAGAATATCCGGCATCATCAAGCCCTATTGTCTTTGCCTGCTCGCTAAACGAGATAGTATTATGCCCGTCATTAATGTAGCATAGGTTATGATAGTCGTCAACAATGTTTCCTCCTACACAAATATAAATGTCCAATAAGCCATCCTGGTTTACATCAACCATGCTGACTCCAGTAACCCAACTCCCTTCTGTATTGATACCGGACTGAACGGTTACATCCTCAAATTTTAAGTCCCCCTTATTCAGATATAATCTGCTTTTTTCCATATTCCCTCCAAAAAATATGTCGCTTAATCCATCGTTGTTTACATCCCCGATGGCCAATCCAGCTCCATTGTAATAGTATTCATAAAAAATAGCATTGAAACTGTCGGTCTCGTGGAGCATATTCGCAAAATGTATTCCTGAACTTTGAGGTGACATGAGCTGGAAAAGTGTTTCTTCGTCAGTGGAATAGACGGTATCAGGGCTGCTACAATTCGAAAAGAGCATGCTTACGATTAGCCCACATAAAATAAACTGAATCCTAATTATAAGCATGTCATTTAGATCGCAATTCATAAACTATCTTTCATAATGGACTACCATATTAGAGCAATACAGTGATTGGTATAGATTAATTAAAAAATATGTTTTACTCCAAAATCCTGTTGTAATAATTATTTATTATAACATCTAAAGTATTAAATTAATGTTAATTTCTTGACAAATTACCAGGGTTTGAAAATTAGGGTGAATATTAATAGAGTTTTCCTCTTCATGCTGATTTGCATGTTGCACACTCAACAATAATAAATAAATCATGAGCACAAAATGGTTGATAATCTCGTTGATTTTTTCATTAACAAGTTGCCGCTTGTCAGACACACAACAAGCAAAAGCAGCCTGGAATATTAGTATCATACCATCATCCATTCGATTGGATCCATCCACAAATGAGATCATCGATAACAGGTTTATAACTATGAAGCAGCTTGATTCAAGCTCTGGAAAAGTGTTAAAAAAAAATTGGGTGTTTAATGGAGAGCGGGCATCATTTCAAGGCGCCAGGGGTGAGTATATCTCGTTTCAACTTGTACTAACCAATAATACTGAAACATCATTAAAGGGAATAAAAATTGAAATGTCTCCTTTTAAAAATAGCGACTATCAATTTTCAATTGAACCAGAATTCTTCCTGGAATGGTCAGTACAGGTTAAAACTCCCAGCACAGGTTATCCAAAAGCTTCACTTGGCCTGGGTTGGTATCCTGACGCCTTAATTCCATTCAAATATATTCAGGTAGACTCATCAGAAGTTAGGCATAGATGGACATATCCGCTCGAGCTCCCGGACTTCAATAATCGTATTGATCATCAACGTTCAATGATAGTTTGGGTAGATCAGTATATTCCTTACGAAAAAAAAGAAATGAAACCGGGCATTTATTCTACTTCTGTATCCGTTACAATAGGTAATCAAACACAGGAAATCCCAATTGATCTTGACGTTTGGGATTTTGCACTACCTAATGAAAATAAATTAAGAGCCAGCTTGCAGCATGAAGGATTCTTAAGCAGTATGGATGAAAATCAGGAATTGGAAATCTATCAGCTTTTTAAACGCAACCGGGTTTCGCTGATGGACCCAACCTACAAACCTGATCTGCAGATTTCCGAAAATAAAGAAATAAATATACAATGGGATTCCTTTGATAATCGACTTGATAAATACTTTAGTGGTGATGCTTTTACAGACAAATACGGTTATTATTTTGGGCCGGGATATGGAGAGCCCATTGAAACGTTTATTCTTCCTTTTAATGTAATTGGAAAACATGGCGGAAATACGGGATGGCCGGATGTCGGAGATTCTACTCAAGAACGCCAGCCTCAAAACACGGCGCTTTATATTAAGACCATAAAAGAAGTTCGGGATCACCTTTTGAAACTTTATACCCCTGAAAAAACAGAAATTACTGTCTATTTGAATGGACTTGACGAATCCTATTTCCCCTCAGCATGGGACCGAATGGTATACTATGGCAATATGTTTAAAAGGAACTTTCCTGAAGCTCATTTCAGAATTGATGGAGGTTACAGTGAAGAGGCCATGACAATTGTGGGCAACTCCATTAATTCTTGGGCCTCGCATACCATTAACTACAACATTGACAAAATTAAAAAGTACCAGGATATGGGTGTAGAAGATTGGTTATACGGCCCAATGCTTTATGAATCCAAAGTAAATAGCTGGGTTGGGAGCTCAACTTTTATCGATTTGCCATTGATTAATGATCGGGCAATCAGCTGGAGCAGTTGGAAATATAATACGTATTCCTGGATTAGCTGGGGAATAGGTGCCGGATGGGAAAGAGCCTGGTATGACCCGGAAACCTGGAAAGATACTTATAAAACCGGATCCGATTCGGATCCAGGTTTTACCTTTAAAAAATTAAATGGAAATGGCTTATTAATTTATAGTCCTGACATTGTACCAAATGTTGATGGCGCCTGTCCTTCCATCCGGTTGAAAACCATGCGGAATGGAATTCAGGAATATGAATACTTAAGATTATTGGCTCAACTTGAAGGGAATAAAACTAACACAAATGAGATTGTAAATAGTATCATCAATCAACCATTTGGGGAGCATTCTATTGGGAACCTCAACGTGTGGATTTTTGATGCAGAGCAATGGGATCAGAAAAGATTACAAATAGGCACACTGATTAATCAGACAATTAAAAGTCAATGACCTGAAATTAATGTGTATTTGACTTGCCCCTCTGTTATCAACACTTGCATTCAGAAAAGTTTAATAGACCTTTATCTCACAAGCTTAGACTCATTCAAAATCCAACCACCCAAAAAATTCAGGTAAATGGAAATTGGGTATCGGATGATCAACAGGAGCCCATGTAAGCCAGTGCGGATGAGAAGTATCATCTGCACATTTATAAAGATTTGCGCGCCACATAGTACCTTGTTTTGGTAAAGAAAATTGATGATAATCAGTCAAAACAGAAAAGGGAATCCTGTATTCAACCTCCCATGTGGTTCTTTTCTCAATTTCAGGATTTACAATTTTTGGTAAGCTGTGAGCTATTTCTATCCGGTCCATGTGAGGTGCGCTAATGTGCTTGCTGCTGATCCCAGGTTTTTTCTGATGATGGAATAGCATAGTCCCGCCACAATTCATCTCAAGATTGAAATATCCCTCGTTACTATCCTCTTCAGGCGTAAAGAAAAATTCCACACAACTGTCTTTATAGACCGGGTCCTGATTTTTATCATGGATAGCCTTGACGTATTGGTCTTCTACTCTAAAAATGACATAAATAGCCGAATCATCATAAGCTATTTTGGCTTGAGTTTGTGGAAAATGTTCCGGCTTATCTCCCATGAATTCAGATAGATATAGCGGAGCTATATCTCGCCATGGCGCTTTATCCCAATCCGCATTCATTTCTGGTATTTTATCAACCTTAGTCACTTGATATTTCATGATTTCTTTATTTCTATCGCAAGCATTCAAAACTAAAAAAATGAATGCCAAAAAAATTAGTTTAATATTCATAAAGTTGAATTTAGCGTCACATGGAGTTTCTTGGGAACCAGATCAAACAATATTCTTATTTAGTGTATCCAGCCTTAATTATATGGTGAAAAAACATTGTTCTCAATTGTGATTTATACATTATAACATTAGTCATCAAAACTCTGTATGGAATACGTAAATTATTATTTAACTGTATCTTTAATTCATTTCCAATGAGACATGAGGAAATTATTATTCCTTACAAAATTTTAGATTTGAGCCTTCCTCAAACATGATGACAAATTCAAAAATAAAGGGTTTAATAGGTGTTCATTTACCTTAAATTGTTTTAATATTAAACCTATCTCAAAAATGAAAAAAACCGGCAATAAAAATAAATCTGATTTCCGTTATGATACTGGGGAAGCAAAAGTGCCCTGGGCAGCAATTGGTGAAAGTATTCAATTAGAGGATATTTCTTCAATTATAAAATTTCTTGTCCCGCCTGGAGAAAACAAGACTATTTACGATACTCATTTTCGTAATATGAAGGAGGAGATTGAGAAACTTATTCAATGTGGTCAAGCGGTTACAAAATTATCGCTCGGAGCGCAGGTGAAAAAACTGGAAGAGCAGGTTCAAAAATTCCTAAATGTGAAACATGCCTGTTTTATCACCAATGCAACTGCTGGATTTGAGATAGGTTTTAAACTTTCAGGATTGAAGGCTGGAGATGAAATTATTGCCCCGTCAATTACTTTTCTCTCTACCATCACCTATCCACTGCAAATTGGAGCCAAGGTAGTTTTAGCTGATATTGATCCTTTAACATTGAATATTGATCCTGAGGATATTAAAAGAAAAATTACCCATAAAACCAAAGCTATTATCCCTGTCCATATTGGAGGTTATCCCTGTGAAATGGATGCCATCATGGAAATTGCCAAAACGTATGATTTAGCAGTAATTGAGGATGCGGCTCACGCATTCGGCGGAAGTTATAAAGGTAAGGCCATTGGAACCATTGGCGACTTCGGATCTTTTAGCTTCCATGAAGTCAAAAATATCAACTCGCTTGGTGAAGGCGGGATTGTTGTGACGAATAGTGAGCATGGAGCCAATTTTGCAAAAAGCAGGTTTGGTGGCTTTGACATTGCTAATCCTATTGACAAATGGTTGTATGATGTTGTCGCACTAAAGGGAAAAGGAGGACATTACACTGTCGCTGGTAATCATTCATCCACCGAGATTCAAGCCGTAGTACTTTTAAACCAACTAAAAAGGTTGCCCGGGATTATTGAAACAAGGAGAAATAATGCAGCTTATTTGAACGACAGGTTTAAGGGCATTGATGGGATCATTCCTTGCCCTATGGATACGGCTCAAATTAAAGGAACGTATCATTTATATCTTTTTCAATTGGATGCGAATAAGTTACATGGCGATATACAGGAATTTAAATATAAGATCACAAAAAGGGGAGTTGTACAGATTCCGCATTTTGCTCCACTCTATAGGTTCTCTTATTTAAAACAACTTGGATATGACACTGAAACGATGAAGAGAAGTTGTCCGAATGCAGAAGAAGCATTTTTGCGTCGATTTACACATTTTCCTCTTTATCCATTAGCTATGGACCAATTGGAATATTTGGCCGATAATGTGATCGATTGTGTCAAAGAAATGCAGAAATAATTTAAATATTAAAATGCATTTGCTGAGACCACGGATTAATTTGCTATTGATATTCAAGACATTTTTCTGGCTAAACGAAGACATACCTAAATGATATTCGATGAACCTTAGTTACCTGGACATTGGAATAATTTCCCTTTATCTCATTTTGATCTTTTACTCAGGGACAATCATGAAAAAGTATATTGGGGGGATCGGTGATTACTTAGTCGCTAACCGCTCCATGGGATTCAATTTGGGCCTTCTTTCCCTTATGTGTACAGAGATTGGTATAATCACATATGTATATTATGCTGAAATGGGATACAAAGCTGGATTTGCAGCTCTTATGGTCGCTTTTCCCACATCGCTGGCTTTTTTTATCATTGGAAAAACCGGGTTCATAATCAAACCGTTGCTTGAGATGAAGATCATGACGATCCCTGAATTTTTTTCTATTAAGTTTAATCAGGGGGTACGGTTGTATATCGGAATCTTGATGGCAATTGGAGGTATTCTCAATTTTGGCGTTTTCCCAGGTGTTGAAGCTAAATTTATAAATGTTGTTACCGGAGTATCACAAGAATATGTCCTGATAACTATGGTCATTATGCTAACAATTGTTCTCTTATATACGCTCCTTGGTGGCATGGTGTCTGTGATCCTGACTAACTATCTGCAATATGCCCTGCTAAGCATCGGCATGATTTATATAACGATTTATGGGATTATACAAATTGGATGGGGAAACATTGTGGATGCAGTAAAATTGAATTTGGGTGAGCAAGGGATTAATCCATTTTATCCATCAGCAACGGAAAGTGAATTTGGCATCGGTTTTATTGTTTGGCAATCTTTATTATGGATCTCTATGGTAGTGAGCTGGCAGGCTATATCAATGAGACTTTTTTCTTCCAAGGATACAAAAACAGGCCAAAAAATTTATTCATGGTCAGGCATAATGTTTTTATCAAGGGCTATTTTACCTGTCTTCTGGGGAATCATGGCGCTGGCCTATTTGGGCTCCAATATAGAACCTCTTGAAGCTCTGCCATTGTTGATTATTAAACTGATCCCCTCAGGCATGGTAGGAATAATTATGGCTGGACTCATGGCTGCTTCTATGTCAACCTATTCCAGCTATCTGCTTTCATGGAGTTCGATCGTATCTCAGGATCTTATTGGATCGGTCATCAGGATGACCACAGGAAAAGTTTTAAGCTCCAAGAAGCAATTGCTTGTGAGTAGATTCACCATGGCTCTCGTGATGATTTTCATAATCTGGTGGTCCCTATTTCATACAGTTGAGGGATATTTATATTTCTATCTTGGCATGACGGGCATGTTATTTATTCCAGGTACGTTAGTTTGCTTGATTTTTGGCATTTATTGGAACAAAACCAGGACTACCGGTGCATATCTTGCCATAACTTTAGGAGTTATTCCACCATTATCCTATTTAATTTTACCAGAAAATATAAAAACTGCCTATGCATCTCAATTGGGATGGGGAGGATTTTTATTGGCCTTAATCGGCATGGTAGTCGGAAATTTCCTCCATAATATGTTTAGTACTAAAATTCAATCCGCAAAAAAATGAGTAATTACATTTTATTTTGGACAATTATTATAGCTATGTCTCTAATATCATTTATTTATATGTCTTTCAGAGTATTAACTAAGGGATTACCAGAATTGCGGGAAATGTTTAAACAACTTAATGATACCAAATCAAATCATTCTCACGAAGAGACAGACTTAAAGAATTGAATCGGCTTACTTAGTATAATATACTTCATTCATCATCGCCCAAGGAAGTATTGGCACAATAATATTCGCGAAGCAAGTCAGCTAAAGGATTTGTTTTCGAGGAGCAAAAACCAAGAGGATTATGTTGCCTCCAGCCTTCAGCTAACTCAAATTTACCCGACATATCACCCAACTCACGTGCATACTCTTTCATGATATTCAAATAGGAATCAAATCCCTGGCTACGATCCAGCCAATTTTTTTGGCTCTTATGCTCGGCCAGCATATCGGTTTTCTCCTGAAGTACATCACCAATGTTAATAAAAAAATCGGGATGAACATGGCGGTTTAATGCATCCCTGTTTCCATGGGGCTGGGTATGATAGATCGTTACTTCATTATGCACAGGAGTTCTTGGTGGATTAACAAGATAATTCTGCATTCCCCGGGCAAAAGCAGCTGAAACTGCCAAACGACATGCATTAGTGTGATCTTCCATATAATCCTCGGGCGAGGGAACCAACAAAATATCAGGTGCTATATCTCGAAAAATCGAACTTAATTTTGTAAGAAGCTCTCTGTTATAATAGATCTCAAAGTCATTGACCATTGGAGGATAAAAGTTTGCACCAATTCGCCTGGCAGAATTTTTTGCTTCTTCTAATCTAATTTTAATAATTTCTTCGATCTCATACTCGGCAGTTCCACATGAGCCATTGGCTATATTCATATAATTTATCTCCAGTCCAATTTTTGATAGGAGGATAAGTGTTCCGCTCATTCCGAATTCTATATCATCTGGGTGAGCAGCAACTGCTAATACACGATGACTCATTTTAATGCATTTTTATTTCATAACTACCAAATCTTCCCTAAAACAATGGCATGAGGCCTTTCTCATTAAATGAAATTCCATCATCCAACAATTCTTTGTCACGTGTTTTAAATCCCACCAATCAGGATCCAACTCACTCCGGGCTCTCATGATTTTATTCAGTTCCTTTTCTAAAAATTTATTGTTCAAATACCAAAAAGACGATACCCCGGTTTTATCGCTCTGCTAATTCCTAAAAACAATTTCTTTCGTAATATGCCTCAGTAAGAATCAAGCGTCATAAACATGAAATTATTGATTAACCTGACGCAAGTCTGGAGGCACTATTCACGAAAACATTAAATATAACTGGAGTATTTTAGATTTTCTCTCAGTGTATTTAATACCTTATTGATATGGTTTTCAACGGTACTTCTGGATATATTTAGTTTATTTGCTATTTCTTTATTACTAAGCCCTTGCTCCCTGCTAAGCATGTATATTTCTTTCCTTTTGGGAGACATTTGATCAACTTCTGATTTTATAAGATATTTAAACTCTCCTAGATTCAATTGCTCTTCAGTTGTGTTTTGCCCATCATTTTGTATCCCTTTTTTATACTTGACGTAAGCCATTTCAATCAACCGTCGCTTTGATCTGTTGAATATTTGATTTTTTGCAATTTTTATAATATATGGCATAAACAGCTTGTCTGGTTTTATGCATTTTCTCACTAACCATATTTTTGAAAAAACCTCCTGAACAATATCTTCTGCATCTTCCTCTTTTCCAGTATATCTTACGGAGATGTAATAAAGCTGCCGGCTATATCGCTTGAAAAGCTTAGTAAACGCTACTTCATCTCCCCCAACAATCCGCTTTAAAAGTTCTTGATCGTTATGTAGATTAATCGTTTTCAATGTAAATACATATATGTTCTTTTAATAAAATATTAGATTACGTGTGTTATTATATACTGATTAAATTCCTATGTCCTCATATTCATTGATGAAGCCATAAATACTGATTAATTATAATCCATTTCAATTGTTTTTCCTGTCCTGGCTGATTCATAACATGCCGCCAGGATTTTCTGATTCCGGAGACCAATCAAGCCATGATTTCTTGGTTTCCTGTTTTCGAATATTGCACGACTAAATTCTTCTATTTCAGCCATATACATATTCACAGGTTTCGGATTAATCCCAATTCCATCAACTGTACTCCTCTCCTGCTGAGCATTATAGCTAGCATCATCGCTTTCCAAATAAGCGATCATTTCTCCTGCCTCAGCTTGCCCTATGGTTCCCCTGGCAAGGATACTTCCCCTGGAACCATAAAGCTCCAACATATTCTTGCTGCTATTATCTGGAATGCAAAAGTAGGAGTCAACCGTACCCATAGCACCATTTTCAAACACGAGAGAAACTACCGCACTATCTTCCGATTTGTAGGCGTGGACATTATTATTAATGAAGCAGTTGACACTATTAACTTTTCCACAAAACATTTCCAATAAATCGATACAATGGCTGCCCATATCGACAAGTGAACCTCCACCTCCATTTTCAGGATTTTGCCTCCAGGCACCTTCAATAGGAGGATACCAGGAAGACAACTGTGCTCTTCCATAAACTATCTTACCCAATTTGCCTTCCTGAACAAACTTTAATGCTGCCTGATGCTGGGAGTGGAATCGCATCATTAATCCGACTGCTAGCAAAACTCCATTTTGCTCACATACGGCATTCATTTGTTTCACCTGTTCAACTGTAAGTCCAAGCGGCTTTTCACACAAAATATGTTTTTTAGCTTTGGCGCTGGCAATCACATGTTCAACATGTTTATCAACTGGTGAAGCAATGTATACGGCATCAATATCTGCCTCCAGCAGTGTATCTATTGATTTGGCAGAAGAAGCTTTAAATTCACTTGCTACGGCCTCATTAATAGTTGAGTTAATATCAAAAACTGAAGATAACTCTGCAATTGTGGATGGCAAGATGCCCTCTGGAATGGTTCTTCTTCTAGCGATTCCACCAGAACCAATTACCCCCCATTTGATTTTATCTTTCATACTAATTTATTCCTGTATTTAATAATGCGACTTTGACTTTTTGCATAACCTCACCAATTCTCTTACAATCCTCTTGTGAAAAGGTTTGAAAGGCAAAACAGGTGAAAGTATGCCTTTCATGCCATTCGGAGAACTTTTCTTCAAATTGCATACCTTTCGAGTATGCCCAGGAATTTATATCAACAGCCTTTAGGATTGCTTCTACAGCCCTAATAGCTTTCCGTCAAAATCTGGCTATCCCATTAGCTGGTTTATTATAGTTTTGGAACCACCTTTGATAGCGCGTGTTTTGGACATGATCAATACTTTAACTTGATCTTAAGGATTTAGAAGTTATAATTCTATTTTTTCGTTTATTGCCTGAGCAGTCATGTTTCTTACTTAAAAATGTTAATCACAATTCATTTAACATAAATCAAATATGGATGAATGAATTTCAAGTAAGTGCTATTAAAACTAATAAAATGCTGCTACTAATGTTGATACTAATCATTCAAATAATGATACGATTATTCAACTTTTTTTATTATTCAAAATCTTTTTAGATAATGAAGCGCATTTTTATACTAGATTTTTAGATTTAAAATGCAGGTTCTTCAGATAACTGATCAGGGAGATTAGAGCTGAAGATAAATAATCTGGACAGCGCGATAATGCTATATTAAATAGTACAATACCGGAGATTTAATCCCTGTTGAGGGACTAAATTAATCTTAAATCGCTTTAGTGAAGTACTACACAATTCTAATTTAAAGTCCATAAATATTTCAAATACTCAAATTATTTACCTTCAAATTCTTATTTTTCATTTCCAGAAATAACGATTACTAATATTTATATCACGCGTTAATTAATAGTATAATTATTCATATCTTAAAGAATTAAAGAATTATTTATCCCTGTAATGTGAATTTTTATATTAGAAATTAGGTGTATGAAAGTTCAAGAAGTCCGGTTATTTAAATCCCCGGATCAATCTTTTATATTTTATCATGAAAAAAATGAATTTACCAGATGGCACTATCATCCGGAATATGAACTGGTATTAATTACCAATGGAAATGGAATAAGATTAATTGGAGATCATATCGAACGGTTTACCGAAAATGATCTGGTTTTCCTAGGTTCATACTTACCACATGAATGGCGGTGCGATGAACAATATTATAATCCTTCAGGAAAATTTATCGGAGAATGTCTTGTAATACAGTTTTTACACAATTCATTCGGAAAAGAATTTTTTGAATTACCAGAAAATAGTGGAATTAGCAATTTCTTTTCCATGGCTTCCCTGGGAGCCAAAATTCATGGAGAAACCAAGAACAGAATTATTCTTTTAATAAGGCGCATGTTAAGTATGGATGAAGTTGAGAGACTTTATACACTTTTTTCAATTTTTAATATTCTTGCTTCTACTGATGAATATGTGCTTCTGTCAAGCCCGGCATTTCTTGAACCATTTTCAACCTCTGAAAACGATTCGTTGAAGAAAGTGATTCAATATATACATCAAAATTTTCAAAAAGATATTAAAGTTGATGAACTACTGGATTTATCCAGTATGTCGAATACAACTTTTTTTACCACTTTTAAGAAAATGTATAGAATGACATTTAAAAAATATTTGTTACGTATACGAATTGGCTTTGCATGTCGACTTCTGGCTGATGAGTCATTGAATATTTCCCAAATTGCTTATGAGTCTGGATTTGAAAATCTATCTAATTTCAACAGACATTTTAAAACTTATAAGGGCCAAACACCAAGGGAATACAAAAAACATTTGCAAGGTGAATTCAGAATTGAGTCTTAATAGCTATGAGTTGAAATCTGGAGTATCTAAATCAAATATTAACGTCCAATTCGATCAATAAAAAAAGGATTACATATAAAAAAAGTTTCCGGAGAATTTAGTTAAAAGCACATTTTCCAGTTCCCAGAATATATTTTCTACTTTTACCTGCATATAAATGTAATGGCTGAACAACTGTAAAAATAAGAAAATTGCTCCAAACAAATATAACCCGATAGAATCTCACATTATATTACTACAGGAAAAAATTATAGTATACTACCATGGAAGCAGTTACATATGTAGTTGTCAGGTACATTTGTGGCTCCATTTTATTTTACAAGTCTATACCAGGGTAATCTTTCCAGGGGAACAGTAATCTCTTCTGATGTTGGTCCAATCACAATACTGCCATCATCACCTTGCCATTTCCCTTCTGGAAATATAATCATCCTTGACCTTACACCTTTTTCTACAACTGGGGCTACCATTATATCTTCTCCAAGCATGAACTGATCTTTGATGTCTTGATATCCGTTGCCTGGAAATTCATATTCCATGTGACGAACGATTGGCTCACCAGTTTTAGCAGATTCCGTTGCCAATGCGATAATTTCACTGCCCATGTTGTAGTGCAGCCCAGCCATCTGCTTACAAATAGCCTGATTGCTTTCATTTAACACACGCCATGGAGCAACCGAAAACTGCATCATGGGCATCAGAGTATGCACCTGCGCAGCACGTACAATCAACTCTTCATCCAGTATGGTTTTATCATTAAAAGAGCTGATCTCTCCTCCTCCGATCAAATCCGGGCAACCGTAGGGATGACCGATCAGACCCAAAGCCAGCATATCCGGAATCAATGCTCGTAGATCCTCCCAGTTATGTTGCTTGTCCCTTAAGCGCTGTACGAGAGGTTGACCTGCCATTTTCCAGCAGGCGCGGTATTCATTCAAAGGGAAATCAAGACCAATTTTAGCATGCAATTCACAATGAACATTGGGCCCGACATCCTGAAATCCATATAATCCCGAATAGAAATGAGCATCGCCGGCATCGAGTTTAAATCCATCGACTCCATAGTTGTCAACCAGGTTTTTCAACTGGTCTTTATACCATCGACTACCTTCCGGATTGGACAGATCTATTAATGCACTCTGACCGTTCCACCATTTTACTATGGCCGGATTGCTTTTTTGAGCATCCGCAAACATAAGTAACTTCTGACTAGCCAGTTTCCTGTAAACCGGTGAATCAGCGCTGATGAATGGACATACCCATACCATTACTTTAAATCCCATATCATGCAATTGATCGATCATTCCTTTTGGATTTGAAAATCTATCACTAGAGAACTCCCAGGTACCATAATCTGTTTGCCAATTATCATCAATCATTAAAACTCCAGTTGGGAAGCCATTTTCAACGATGGATTCTGCATATTTCAGAATATCTTCTTCGTTTTGGTTGTATTGAAGTTCGATCCAGGTGTTATATTGTGGACTGGTAAATAAAAGCGGATCCGGAATTTTTCCAGATGGTGGGAAATGGTTTACAGATGCTTCGTGGAAAGCCTCTTTCAGTGACTTCCCCTGCTCACCAAATATGATTTCAGCTTCATTTGATTCGACCAAAATTGTGTTTGTAGAAATGTTGACTTCCAATGGAGAATCACACCAAAAGTATCTCCCCTTGCTTGACAGGAAAAGAGGTTGAGACTGATTGGTTCCTACATTTCCATTTTGATTAAGTGCAAACTCATTTCTGCCAAAAGGCATCTTCCGGCCATCAACAACAGCGCCTCCCCACCAAACTTCGTCATCCAGGATTGGGATAGATTTCCTTTTGGTAAGTGAATTATTCTGTGCACAGGAAAATATGAAAATCAGAATGAATACAGTTTGAATTTTAAATATGAGTTTCATTTTAAGTAATGATTGAGCGCATACGTATTATAACCTTTGACTTAAATAAAGCCTGCCTTTATTGTGAATAATATATACTGGTATATGTGAAAATCAAAATGTCAAAAACAACTCTTTATCGGTTACATTTAGATAATGCGTTTATGCCGATTTAAATAGTTGAACAGTATCCATTGAAATGAAGCGGCAATCAGGGTAATGATAAATCCTTACCTTTTAGTAACTTAGTCAATAAATCCAATATTGATAAAATTAGGAATTTTCACATTTACTTATTTTTCCCACCACTCTTCTCTGCATCATCCCGTGCTTTTTCCAGCATTTCTTCTATCTTAAATCCCAACGGTTGTACTTCATCTATCTTCTTTCTAGCCCGTTGCAGGGCATCTAAAAATCCTTCCGGTACCTTTTCGCCCGTCCACCAGTTGAGATCCTCGGAATACAGCCAGACATACTCGTCAGATGTTTGCAGAGCATAATACATGTTATGTTCAAACCACAAGGCTTTTTCTTGAGTAGTCAACATAGTTCCCTGTGCTGTTAGCCGGTACGGAAATGCACTTAATAATCCTGCCCAGTTGCCTGCAATATAATCAGTCGAAACTGCATGTCCCAGGTAGTAATTAGCTTTAAATTTTTTATGTATCGCCGCAGGGAGAAGAGCCCTGGTGTCATTAAATAAATCATTTCGTACCTTGTAGTATTCCATGGCCGAAGTATAATAATATGCTTCCTCATTGGCATCAATAAATGTTACATCTTCATTTATAGCATCCAAGATTCCGATCGTGAATGGCAAATGCAGTGCCCACCATGCTTCTTCCAGATTCGATTTTGCCTGCTTAATATCCTGAACAGGAATTATTGCTTGTGAAAAAGGTGATGCTGTCAGGTAATCTGAAAATTCCCGAAGAGAAAGGATCACTACACCAGGATATTCATCCTGGATAGCCTGAATAAACTGAGCACCTCTTTTTCTGACCTGAGTATAATAATCATAGTATATGCGACCTTCCCTATTTGGTTGCTCACTCATTTTCCACGGATTTTTACCAGGTTTATACGGTTCTGGATCCCATAAAATACCTTTAAAATTTCCAACTTTGGCCAGATTGGCCGCGTATCGAATATACGCCTCTGCATTCTTCCATTGTTGATCAGAAAACCAGTCCATCTGTGAAGCCCCATAAAGAGCAAGGAAATTATGTTTAAGTGCAGATTTTTCGCCAATACTTTTTACAATTTCCAATTCTTTATCCTTCATTTCTTCTGTAACCTTTTCCCAGTTGTCAACCATAAAAATATTTCCACCGCCTACATCCTTTGATAACTTTACACTAACGCCATCAAAAGGGCCAGAATCATATAACTCAATATTATTATTAAACTCTTTTGTAGTAGGAGATGCCCAACTGAACTCAACCAATTTTTTGGCCAATGGCGGATAAATGATTTGAGCTGAAATTAGGTTGCATATCCCAAAAACAAGTATAAAAACCAAAGCTAAAATACTTTTAATTTTAATATCTGATGTCCGCAGTAAAGCTTTCCCTGAATTAAGGTCTCTTGATAATAAAGTCCGCATTGCAATAAAATTTAGTTAGTTAAAATTTGAATCATTCAATATTTCGGAGCTCATGTTACTTTAATATTTCCTGTAATTCCTCTATTGCTGTAGCCAGTTTATTTCTGACCTCGATAAACCTTTGTGGCTGATCAGGATATCTGATGGTGTTTTCCTGGGTTGCCGTATAATCTTCCGGATATTTTATAAGCAAATACTCTTCTACCTTGACTAATTGCTTAAATGAGATGAGATCAATATTTACCTTTCTTTGTTCGCACTGATCAATCAATGCTCTTAAGCGATGTAAATATTCATAATCATCCATACCGTCACGAAAGATCTCCAATCGCATTGAAGGTATGCATCTCCCGTTTGGCCCGGGATACACAAGTTGCCCTTCCCCATGAAAATCCATATATGTCCGGGAGTCCCACCTTCTGTTCGGCCATTTTTCATTCATGGATTTTCCTTTCTGTGTATTCCTCCAGAAGTAATTTGTACTCCAATGTTCGAAAGCATCCACGCCAAACATCCAGCTATGCCAGGCGATGCTTCGCTGGTATATGGCCGGACTTTCGATATAAAAATTCGGAGCGTTTGACCTGGCAAGCGTACAGAAGTAGGACCATATTTCTGTACCATTGGCCTGTGATTCAGGAGATTCTATCAGCGGCCAGGGTGACCAAACATCAATCAGATCAACCAAACCATATTTTTTTGCTTCCGGCTTCCAGAAATCAAATTCCTTATGGCCAAAAGCAAAAAGTTGAAGCCGCAAATCCGGATCCATCGCGCGTAAATCCTTTGCACGTTGTATCACTGCCGGTAAACGCACAATGGTAGGTTCATCCCAAACCTCCACCACCCCCTTATCCAGCCATCCTTTGTCCCGTAAAAAATTCGCGTATTCATGAATAAAATGATAAACCTCCTTCTCTTCTTCAGATGTATAAAATCCCTTTCGCATTTGTATGATACTGTAGCGAGTAAGTCCTCTTTCCATGCAGAATTCAAGTACCTTTCCCACATTGCTGAAATCAAATTTCCCATTGTCATCTGGTTTTTTATTCAGAAAGTTAATCCCTGCAAATCCCGGACTTAAATGATTTTTCAGCAATACCTCGCAGAAATTCATGTACCACTCGACAGGTATCTCTTCAACATTATAGAATTGATTGAGTAATTCAATATTGTCCCACGTATGTGTCTTCAAATGTGCTTCAGTAGGGATTTCAAAATCCCATACCTTCAAATCAACCGAAATTGTATGGCTATCTGATCTATTTGCTGCTATGATTATTGAACCTGTATAGTTACCGGGTGGTGTTCCCTGGGGGATATAAACAGTAATCCAAAAAGGACGGCTAATTTCATTGCCATCTATATTAATTGGTGCCTCGACCGGCATTAAGGGATCAGGATACCAGCCTTCGTAATCGATTAAATAATTAGGTTGTCGATCAATTAAATTATAATCAACAAACGATATTGTAGTCGCTGATTTCGAGATAATATTTCCATCACCACTTATCAGATCTGTAGGAGACAGGACGATATTTTGTATATCACTGCCAAATGGAAGCACCACCACCTGAAATGATTCGTACTCATTCCGGGCAGCTGAAATACTAATTTGTTCAATCATTGGCTCTTTGTAGATATCATCTCTTCGAATTTTATTCATAGAATGTGTGGTGGTTACTCCAAAGGCAGTATTGATTTCCCAATTGAAATATGATGCATACCGTACGTTGTTAAGGTATTGATGCACTTCCTGGGACTTTTGATCTACCTGATTGGTAAATGAATCCCATGTTTTAGATTTCCAGGCACTATCACCCCGTAATGATAAATGGGTGAGTTCCTCAAGCATAGATTTCCCTTTGAAAGTGAGCTCTTTTGCGATTGGCGAGTAAGTTTTCCTGCAACTTGCAATCCCCTCACTCACAAGCCTTGTCAACTCCTGCAGGCGTTCTTTATTTGGAGTAATACTAAACCAAAAGCCCCGGTTTCGTATTAATACACCACCACCTTCCTCGTAACATGTAGCTGTCGCATAATAGCTTCCCTCCTCTGGAAGATCATAGGTTATTAACTCACTCCTTTTATCTCCCGGTGAAATGCCCATTGTACGTTTGAAATGCACAGGGGCACCTGCAATAGGGAGGATGAATTGAGTGGTGGGGCCCTGACCGTGTTGATTGATAAAATCGGGCTTACCTCTGAAAGGAATGATCTCGATTTCACAACTAACAATTTGGTCTTTATTGCTTGGATTTTCTATTTGAAATTCCAGTTGATTATCTCCTGATAACGGTATGGGCCATTTATTAATCTGAGCTTGTATGGAGGCGGAATTTGTAAACGAAACCTTTCCATGCCACCGGGAATCTCTAGCATCTGCTGGATGCGTCCTTCCCAATGTCAGGTCCCACATATTTTCTAAGGGAGGGCCTTTTAAATCCAGATCGCTGAAAGGGATCATGATCTCAGCTATCCAGTGATCATTGTTAACCCTGGTGGTGAATTCCCAATCACCATTCCAGGTCATATCGCCATTTTTATAATCAGCCCTAGAAAGCGATGGCGCAGCCATCAGATGTATAGATACATCGCTATTACTTAGCTGTACGCTCACATTATTCCTGCCCCATAAATGACTATCAACCGGTTGTTTTTCTTCATATTTTTCTTTCCAGGTTTCTGGATCACTATACGTACTTCTGAATGCCACATACAGATTTTCCTTATCAAATCCGAGGTAGGCAGTAACCGGATCCATCTCATACCTGTCAAGTGTCCAAAATACAAAATCTGATATTTCCTGACACTCTTCCCATTCTCCCTTTTGTAACTCCCCATCAAGTTTTGGGGCTTTAGTGATTTGTGGAATCTGAAACTGAGCAGGATACAGATCTGCAAATCCTGAATAGTAAAGGCAAAACAATAAAAAAAAGAATAAATATATCGCTATACATTTCTTTTGTGATTTCATGTTTTTCCAGTTTTAATCAAAAAATATCATTGGTTAAAAAATGAGACTGTATTTAATAAATAGATTCAAGAGGATTCTTCCAACTTGTTAATATTACCCGGTTTTAGGTCGAACCATTTTCATTGAATTATGTCTATGTATTAAACAATTAAGGGGAAGCTACCACCCATTCGTACATCCTAAAAAACAATGACAGGACATTTAAAAGAGATATATCAACTTTGATAAGGATTCAAATTTGATTAATTTCAATATGCTTGTGTGCTTATAGACTGCAATTTTTCTAGCAGTAAATTTTCCATGCATATAAACCTTTTTTTTGCTTTATCTGCGAACATGATTTTTAGTATAAACTCTTTTGATAAAATTTCACATCATCATGAAAATACAGTACAAAATGCTCATTATTCTACTTGCCAGTTTCATTCATTTTTCACAATGCACGAAGTCCTCATATAAGCCCATTCTGCTAACTTCACTTAATTCTATGGAGCGCCTTATATCATCAAAACCGTTCTATGGAACATCTGCAGTAGAAATAAAAGCAGCGAAAAACGAATACGAAGCTTTTCAGGTTGTTATCAGAGCAGGAGAAAATAATCACTTGAAAAATGTGAAAATTGTAATATCCGATCTGGAAAGCAGTGCGGGAAAGATTGATAAAAAGCATATCCAAAATGTTCAAAGAAGAACAGGTATTTATTAACCATTCGTCTCCGCGAGCTGAATTTCCTCCGGGTTTATACCCTGATCCATTGGTGCCTTTTATAAATCCAGTGACAGGTGATTCAACAATAGCTAATAAAAAAGTAAAAGCCATAGATGGTGAATCGTTAAGAATACCAAAATACAGTGCTTATCCAATCAATATATATCCAGGACAACCATACATTTTGTGGGTAGATGTATATGTCCCCGAAGATATGAAGGCTGGAATATACGAAGGAACCCTGAAAGTCATAGCACAGGAAGATATTTCCGTAACAATGCCAATATCATTAACTGTTTGGGATTTTACTTTGCCAAAAGTCGCTACACATCGAACACATTTTGGCCATTTTTCTTTAATATCTAAGGTTTGGGGAATTGATGGTGAATCTGAACAATTCAGAAATACGGAACTGCAATACTGTGAAGAACTGGCCCGACACCGCATTAATCCGCCGATTCCACATAGCCTTCTACCTGAGGTAAGTGAGGACGGTTCTCTGATCATCGACCCGGATAAACATAAGGAACTATCAAAATATATTGATAAAACAAACCTGCTAGATTTTGAAGTACCACGGTCAAAGTTTATGACAAACACTTCGAATAGCGAAAGACCCACCCCTGCCAACCAGACTGATCCGATCGCCATTGAAAAATCAAAACGATATTACCGTGAAATGTATCAATACATAAAAGAAAATGGATGGGAAAAACGGGCTTATCTTTATTTGATCGACGAACCGAATTCAGTGAAAGATTACAACCAGGTGATCAATCTGGCGAAAGTTGTCAATGAAGCAGCGCCTGACCTCAAGAAGCTGGTTGTCGAGCAAACGTATAAACATGAAGCTTCATGGCCTGACCTTGATCCATATATTGATATTTGGTGCCCACTTTTCAGTTTTATTGATAGAAATACGATCAATGAAAAAATTAATAACGGAGATGAGGTATGGTCTTATAGCGCATTGGTTCAACCTGCACCATCGTATCATCCGCTATATGAAAAACTGAAAAACGAGAACCCTCCGTATTGGCATATTGATCAACCAACGATTATGTATCGGATCCCAACCTGGTTAAACCGCCAGTATAATATTAACGGACTTCTTTACTGGACGACTAGTGGTTGGTACAACGATATCAGCCCATGGATATTCCCAACATTGGGCCCCTGGGAATCTGATGATGCCGAAACTGTAGCATATGATACAAGATATTTTAATGGCGGCGGCATACTTTTTTATCCCGGACTTGATGCCGGATTTGACGGGCCGGTTGCTTCTATAAGATTAAAAAATATCAGGGAGGGTCTTGAGGACTATGAATACTTCACCATTCTTGAGAAGAATGGTGAAGGTGAGTTTGTAAAAGAAATGATAAATCAGGTTTGTCCTGAGTGGTGGAATTTTACCAGGGATACCGAAAAAGTACTTCAAGTGCGCGAGCAACTTGCATTACGTATCGAGTCTATAGCAAAATAGCACCACCGGAAATTATTGAATTATAAAGCTTTTGTTAATTGGTAAATTGTTTGTAATCCCTATCAATTTCTTCATTTGAAATATCCATCATACCAGATGTAATTAACATGCGGTGTCGAAAGGTAGCAGACTCCCCTTCCATAAGTTTAAAATTCAACTTTTCCTTACCATTTGAAAATACTTTTTGCCCGAAAGGATTAGCTGAAAATAACCCATAGCCCCTTGCATGCCAATAGGTCGGATAGCCGGGATTACCTGGGTGGTCCATTAGGACAATCGAAATAAATTCTCCCTCAGAATGTCCATAAAGTTTCTTCCATTTAGCGCGAGTTCCCCAGACATTGTTACCTTCAAGCCCTTCACTACTCAGGTAGTTCCCCTGTGACAGGGTATTATCCAATAATGGAGTTTCGGATGGATTACCGTTGGCATCTATATTCTTCAACGGTTCATCTGATGGAAGCTCAAGAAAACGCGCAACCTGTACAGCAATTGCCCCTTCCTTATTATCTTCAAACACTACCTCAGGTATCGCGGCAGTAAACGTCGTTGTACGATCAATAATTCTTTTATCTTCGGACGCATAAAAGTTGAATTCAACTTGCTCTTCTAATACGATTCTCCCTTCAGAATTTATCCAGTTCTGTGTCACTTTTAATGTTCCTTTATTATCAGCATGTTCAATGAGATCGATGCTTCTTAAATGTATCGTGCCATAGTGGTCTCTCTGGTCTTTCGGTATGCCATACTTGTACCCCAATAATCAATATTATACATCCCAATAGGTAAACCAGAATCCCATATGATGCGGATGATCAATTCGATCTCCGGGAGTGGACAGCAACGGATACCCCCTGGTTATGGTCACTCCATTGGCTGCCACTATAGGGAAAAGAACCGGTTTCTCCAAGGTATCTGCATAAAGAAGAGAAGTGAAAAGCTTTCCATTGACGGTTACATCAACTCGTTTTTCAATTGGATCTTGTTCCAACTTGATAGGAAAATTACCAGAATTATCATTCGTTTTATGTTGAGTTTCACACCCTGCTATAAGGATAATAAGTAGGATAATTTTGGTGCAATTGCTCAGTATTTTCATCGTGCATAATTTTATTGACCATGTCATAAATTTCACAAAAACACTTTTACATGTAAAACGTTCATGGGAATATACAGATAAATGTGCGGTATATTAATTTAAAGAGAATCAGAAAAATTCCTTCACCATCATTCATGAATAATTATCTGCGTTACACAAAAAATTCAGAAGTATTATTAAGCAATTAAGTTTGATTGAGCATCGATTTGATTGCGGTTTTAACTAAATTGATAGAGAAATTTTACATCATTTTTTCAATTTCCTATTTTAACAAAATGAAAAGTAAGCTCAACAAATCAAAGCCCTGGCTAATGACGATCCTTCTTTGCAGTTACATTAGCTTTAGTCCTTCCTGTACACATTCTTCTAATGAAAAAAAGAACCAAATTGATAAGTTGGAGTTAGCCAATCCAAATGGAAGAAATGATGCCTGGGATTTTGTAGGCCCTGGCGGAGGTGGAGCTATGTTCTATCCAACAGTAAGTCCTCATGATCCGGCCAATGCTTTTGTTAGCTGTGATATGACAGGTTCATATATCACAAAAAATGGAGGTACAACTTGGCGAACGTTTAACCTCAGGGGTGTTACCCGAATTTATGCATTTGACCCTCTGGATCCAAATGTGATTTATGCCCGTTCCTCTGCTTTATACAGAAGTACTGATGGAGGAGACACCTGGAGTGTTATTTACCCTCATCCATCAGAAATTATGGGGTTAGTTTCAAAGGGCGACCATGCCGAGGAAATCATCGTTACCAGAGACAGCACAGAACGGCTCGTGAGGGCCCTGACAATAGATCCAGATAATTCGCAAAAACTTTATGCTGCCATTGAGATCAACGATAAGTTATCGCTTTTTATCTCTGAGGATTGGGGAGAAAGCTGGTCTAAAAAAACAGCACTGCTAGATGGAGTTAAAAATATTTTTATCGATCCATCTTCTCCGATTAATAAAAGGAAGATTTATGTGACAGGTAAAAGAACAATCCTGGTTATTGATGGGAATGATGTCTTTCAGACTGAAGGCCCTGAAAATGTAAACGAAATTACTTCTTATGCAGGAGGATATTCTAGTGAGCAAAACAAATTCATTATTTATGTCATGTCCGGGAAATCCTATTTTAATTCTGGGGGGGATATTTCTGGAATATTTATAAGCACGGATGGAGGTAAATCCTGGGGAAACAAACAGGAAGGACTGGCTTCCATGAGAATGAGTGGTGCTGATATGCCTGAATGGAGAGCTATTGCCACATGTGCCACACACCCTGAAGTAATCTATATTTCATATGCAAATTTAAAAGTAGGTAACGATAAAGTGTATATAGGTGTGGCTAAAAGTGATGATTATGGAAATACCTGGCAATTAGTTTGGAAGGATAATGTAGGCCAGCCAGGACAAGAACCTGCAGCAAATATGGAAGGTGGATGGCTGAATGACCGTTTTGGTCCAGGATGGGGAGAGAATCCTTTTGCCATTGGCGTGGCACCAAATGATCCGAATATATGTTATGCAACTGATTTTGGACGTACAGTGAAAACGATAGATGGCGGAAAAAGCTGGCAACAACTTTATACTAAAACATATCAGGATGGAAGTTGGTCTTCTACTGGTTTGCAGGTAACAACCAATTATATGCTTGCTTTTAATCCCGTTAATAAAAGCCATATTTTAATGGCTAATACGGATACAGGTTTGATGGAGAGTAAAGATGGTGGGAAAAGCTGGTCAAGCGCAACTTTTAATAATGGAGTTCCCAGAGCGTGGTACAACAGCACTTATTGGGTAGCATTTGATCCTGATACAAACGATAGGGTGTGGGCAGTCATGAGCCGTAACCACGATTTGCCAAGACCTAAAATGTGGAGAAATGGAGGAGTTGATCAGTATATGGGTGGCGTTTTAATCAGTGAGAATGCAGGAGCTACCTGGCAGCCTATTAGCCACGATATTGGTGAAGCAGCCATGACACATCTGTTGATTGATCCAAATAGTAATCATGACACCCGCATTTTATATGCATGCGCTTTTGGAAAAGGTGTATATAAATCTATTGATGGTGGTATGCACTGGGAACAGAAAAATAATGGCATTGAAGGTGCACAACCATTTACCTGGAGAATCACCAGAAGAGAAAGCGATGGAACCTTATTCCTTGTCGTGTCCAGAAGAAGTTCGGATGGGAGTATTGGAAATGAGGAAGATGGAGTGCTCTATCGGTCCAGTGATTTTGCTGAATCCTGGACAAAAATGAATCTCCCTGAAGGCACCAATGGCCCCACCAGTTTAATGATAGATCCGAAAATTCCAAATAAATTACTACTATCTGCCTGGGGAAGACTGGCAAAAGGACAATTTACACCAGACATCGGTGGTGGAATTTTTATTTCCGAAGACGACGGGAAATCCTGGACGAATGTTATGCATGCCGATCAGCATATTCATGATATTACGATGGATCCAAGAAATGATGTTTTTTACGCTTGCGGATTTAATGCTTCAGCATACCGCTCAGAGGACAGAGGAAATTCATGGTTAAGGATCAAAGGCTACAATTTCAAATGGGGTAAACGGGTAGAACCTGACCCTGCTGATCCTGAAAAAATTTACATTATTACTTTTGGTGGGGGTGTTTGGCACGGCCCTGCTGCCGGTGACCCTATGGCCCAGGAAGATATTGTGACACCTATTTTGGCCTATGACAATTAGTGTAATATCATATCTCAGTACAGAAAAATACATTTAGATTAACATTGTAATTCGTCAGAATCTGTTCTTTTGCAACTGCAACATCATTCGAAATTGTCACCTAAATTCTGATTACGTTCTTGTGTAAATATTTTTTCCAAAAGGTGGTAGATATTGGTACACAAATAATTTATAAGTTAAATAGGTGAAAGCATTTCCATCATTGTTTATAGTATGTGGAGTTCATATTATGTGCTATAGCATAGGTTAAAAATTCCATTTTTGATCATCCAAATATTAACGTCAGGTTAAAACTAAAGATTACTCCTAACAATCACGGAATAAATTATAGCCTTTATTTTTTCAATTACTAAGTACTATTAAAGATGACAGGTAAAACGAAAGTAGGAATTATTGGTCTTGGATTTATGGGTTCAACTCATTTCAGGATCTACAGAGATCATCCCATGTCTGAAGTTAAAGCCATTGCAGATATCGACAATGCCAAACTCAGAGGTGACTGGAGAAAGATTGTGGGTAATATTGGAAATGAAGACAATAGTCAGCCAATTGATCTGACTGGAATTACTACTTATTCCAATGCCCTTGAATTAATCCATGATCCGGATATTCAGCTAATAGATATTTGCGTTCCGACACCCTATCACAAAGAATATATTATGGCTGGTTTAAAGGCAGATAAACACGTTTTTTGTGAAAAACCCATAACCAGAAAGACTCTTGAGGCAAAGGAGATACTGGAATTTTCTAAAAAACAGAATAAATACCTGATGATCGGAATGTGTATCAGATTTTGGCCAGAATATCAGCATGCCTATCAGGTGGTGAAATCTGAAAAAATCGGAAAGATAAAAAGCGCTACATTCAAAAGAATATCCCCAAACCTGGACGGTAATGGATGGGAAAACTGGTTTATGAAAGCAAAATTAAGTGGAAGTGCACTGTTGGACCTTCATCTGCATGATACTGATGCCATCCATTATTTTTTTGGGAAACCAAAAACTGTAACATCTTTTGGATTGAAAGGATTTCGATCGGATCATGGAATTGACCATGTATTGACAAGATATGATTATGAAAATGAATCCTTGATTTTCAGTGAAGGAGGTTGGTCCCCAGCGGGAGGATCTCCCTTTGAAATGAGCTTTCTTATCGTTGGAGATAAGGGCACTATTCGACTTTCAGAAACCGGATATAAGATAATTTATGAAGATGGGACAATAGAAACACCCAATCCGGCAAATCCAGGATTACCTACCGGGTGGCATGTTGAAATTGATTATTTATTGAAATGCATTCAACAAAATATCAGGCCGGATAAATACCTTACCATTGATGAAATGGTAGAATCCCTTGCAATAATCGAAGCTGAAGAACGATCTATTGAAGAAAATAAAGTAATTGAAATTATTTACAGCTAAAATATAACAGGAACATGTACTACAAGGCAATTAACTATTGGGTGTTAGGTGGGTTTGAAGGGGGAAAAAAACCTAAGGAAGCTATCGATGATGCTTCCAATTTGGGACTTGATGGTATTGAGCTGACTTTTGGGGAAGCTATACCTGAAAGTGTCAGTAAAGCCGAATGCAATGAGATCAAACAATATGCAGAAGATAAAAGAATAGGACTCAAAACTCTTGCCAGCGGATTCTTTTGGGGATGCTCACTAAGTTCATCAGATGGGGCTGAAAGGAAAAAAGCCATGACATTTGCTCAGAAATATTTAAAGGCAGCTGCTAATCTAGGTGTGGAAACCGTCTTGCTGATTCCAGGTGCAGTAGATGTTGCATGGGACGATAGTCGACCAGTCACTCCTTATCAAGAAGTATGGGATAATGCTTCCAATTCATTAAGAAATCTGGTTAAACTAGCTGAAGACCTAAATGTAAATATTGGTATTGAAAATGTCTGGAATAAATTCTTGCTATCACCGATTGAAATGAAAATTTTCCTCGAACAGTTCAATTCATCAAATATTGGGTCATATTTTGACGTCGCAAATGTTCTCATTAATGGTTATCCGGAACATTGGATTGACATTCTGGGAAATCACATTAAAGCTATACACATTAAAAATTTCACCAGAAATGATTGTGGAGGTGTATTACATGGTTTTGGTGAAAGTCTTAATGACGGAGACCTAAATTACGATCAGCTAAAGAAATCATTATCAGGCATCCATTATAAAGGGCCACTCACCGTGGAGATGATCCCGTTTTGTAGATTACCGGATCTTGTATTACCTGACATGGAGCTGGCAAGGAAAGTTTCAAGAGAATTTCTGGAATTGTTTTAGCGCCGCAAAAACACGGCGCGCTAAACTTAAAAAAAAATTAACTTCATATTTTTCATTATGAAAAAAAGAGAGTTTTTTTTGGATAACTATCAGCTGGTGTCCCCGGCTAGAGCACGACTAATACTTGCTCCGACACAAAAACTCCTGACAAATTATATATACCATACGCTACGATCTGTATTAATAAGATTAAAAAATGTTTATACAATCATGAAGTCATGAAAATTCAACTAACAATTTTCCTCATTTTCAGATTTACTTCTGCCTTTACAGCAATTATCGAAGATCACGAGCATTACAGCAAAGTAATGGATCAAACCAAACACTATCGCGTGTATCTTCCTCCCAATTATTATAATTCAAGCTTACGTTATCCGGTGATATACTGGATGCATGGTCATGGTGGTACCTATACAATGACAAAGTACCATGAGCAATGGAATGATTATATCGACACACATAATGTGCTTTTGGTAATTCCTGACCCGCGAAATCCTAATGGTTCCACCTATGATTACTCTTTAGTTTTTGATAACCGAACGTATGAAGGGACTCCGGCGCACAATGGTAAAATGTTCTCGAAATACTTCAGAGAATTAGTTACGGAAGTAGATAAAAATTTCCGCACTATACCGGACAGGGATCATCGGGGGATATCAGGGCAAAGCCGAGGAGGTTTCATGTCTCCTTATATCGCCAGCCAAAACAAAGATATGGTAAGTGCCTCAAGCATGTCTTGCCCTTCTCCAGATGGTGCCATGGTTGGCCCCTTGAACAAAGAAGTACTTTTCCAAGTAGGAGAAACAGGCCGAGCGTTGAAAGGTATTTCGCTAAGAATCTCTTCTCCGGATGGAGATCGATATAAACAATACACCTGGGAACTCAAAGCGAATTGGGATATGATGGATCTGGACCATTTGGAAATGCACGTGGCACATTATCCAAATCACTACGCTGCTGACATGGGTCAACAATTTGATTTCCACATGCGAGAATTTAAAGAATTACATCCGCCCCCCGAAGTATGGCACCATGCAGATCCATGGCCTGAATTTACTGTTTGGGATTACTCCATTTCAGTATCAAGAGATATTCCTGCCATTTCGTTTATGGAACATGTATCGAAAAGAGGACTGATTTTCTATTCGAAACCTTTTGTTCCAGATGGACCAATTAACCAGGAAGAGACCGTGCTTATTATTACTGATGATGTCTATTACCCTTCATCCCCATACACGCTTATTGATTATAATTTAAGTACTAAAGAGATTGTCAACACAGATATCTTCTCGGATGAGACTGGGAAGATCAACATAGCGTTGAATGGTGGAGGGCATGCTTTAGGAATAAACAAAAAAGGAGATGAGGCAAAACTTTTTTTAATCGATGCCAATAATCGGGATAATTATTATGCAGAAGAAGGCGCTAATTCAAACCTTTCTTTGCAGCTGGCTAATGTCGGGGCTAATGCATCAGGGCCTGTACAGATTAGGATCTCTACTCCTAAGGATTTTATAACGCTATCAAGCCCTTTGCTGGATATTCAAAATATTGATCCGGGACAAGTGGTGGATTGCAATGTGGGATTTGTAGTTTCCAAATATGGGCTGAGTACACCAGATGGAAGTGATAACGCATTAGACGGTGATGAGTTTATCTCTAAAATCGTACTGGAACTTAACTATGGAAACAAACAAAAAGAAATCCAATCATTCAGGATATTTCCTGTCCCTCGTGTTCATACAATTAGGAACAACGATATAGTTATATTGGATGGCAGGCAATTGGAATTGCCTTTCTACCAAAACCAACATCATATGATCACAAGTAAGCTAGTTAGTGGTGGAAAAGGAGATGGAGATGGAATTGCAGAAGCTGGTGAAATAGTTGAGTTATATGTAAAAATCCCTCAAGGTCTTGGGCCAAATGATCAATATACTTATCACCAGGCTTTTTTACTGCGCCAGGATGACGATTTATATATCAAAGTTGATAAGTTAAGCTACCATATCAGGGGGGAAGAATGGAGTGGTGCACCTTGCCCTCAGTCGCAGATTTCGATTGATCCGAATACACCAAATGGTCATAATTCAAATCTTTTACTACGGATGGAATCCTACAATTTTGTTGATGAGGGGTATGAAAATTTGATACAGCGACATAAATATCATTTTTGCCGGGTGTTACTTGCTATACATAATCCATAAAAATGTGTACGCATAAATACGCTATATGAGCCCATGGCAAAAACATTAAACATATAATTACACAATTAATAATCTATGGGTAATCGCCTTTATTTGGTATTTTTATATAATCCGATAGCTAAACTAGAATCATTTTTTCAGTTACTCATTCAGTCTATATAAATCAAACTAAAATGAAAATCATAAATAAAGCATGTACACTGATATCAATTGCCGCTCTAATCCATATTGCCTCCTTAATAAACGCTTATGCCCAAGCGCAATCTGGAATAATTACTGTCCGACCGACGGTGATTGACAGTGTCTTATTAAATCCTGGAATCGGATTCATGACATTTCAACGTTTCAATGGTGATGAACTGAATTCCGGTCAAGGTTGGACAGAGGGATATCCCATAGAATATCAGGATTTTAATGGTAATCTGACCAATAAGGACTACCCCCAAACTACACTGGCCTATTTCAGGGTGAACTGGCGATTTGTCGAACCAGAGCAGGAAAAATACAATTGGTCAATGATTGATAAGGCTCTTAAAACAGTGGCAGAAAGGGGGCAGACATTGCTGCTCCGTATTTCTACGTGGGAGGGCGACGATACAAAAGATGTACCTGCCTGGTATAGGGAAATGGTTGGTGAATCTAAAAACCTTAAATCTGACAAGTGGAAGATTGATCCTGAAGATCCCAGGTTCTTGCAGTATTTTGGCGGAATGATAAAAGCCCTTGGTGAGCGATATGATGGGCATCCTGACCTTGAGAGTGTAGATGTATCGATCGTCGGATACTGGGGTGAAGGAGACGGCTCCCATTTACTAAGTGACTACACGCGGATCAAACTCATCGAATCCTATCTAAACAATTTCAGAAAAACTCCTCTGATCTTTCAACCCTTAAACGGGGATGCCCCCGATCCCGGAGTATTGGTAAAAGGTTTACCGATTGCAGCAAGCTGGCCAGATGGCCGTAATAATGGTACAGGCCCAGAGATGCGTCATCTCGGATGGCGAATTGATTGCCTGGGCGATATGAGATATTCGGATGGTTGGTGTCATATGCTGGATGTGTACCCGCAGGATATCATTAAAAGTGGAATGAAGGATGCATGGATGAAAGCACCGATCACAATGGAAATTTGTGGGACTTTTAATAGCTGGCTGGAACGTGCAAAGTACGACGATGAAACTGTGAAATACAGTTTCGAACAAGCACTTAAATGGCATGTTTCTTCATTTAATGCAAAAAGTTCCCCGGTTCCTAAAAAATGGATGCCATTGGTAAATGATTGGCTGAAAAAAATGGGATACCGCTTTGCCTTGAGAAAATTGACCTATCCCTCAGAGGTTTCACCGCACGGACAGATTACAATTACCAGCTGGTGGGAAAATCAAGGAGTGGCGCCAATATATCAGGATTATTCACTTGCTATTCGCCTCAGTAATCCGGAACGAACTGAAGTATTGGTCACCGATGCTGATATTCGAACCTGGCTTCCAGGTGATATTGTTTATGACGAACACCTGTATTTGCCAGTGGATATGCCGGAGGGAGTCTATGATTTTGATCTTGCTATTGTTTCAAAGGATCATTTAAAACCTGAAGTGAAACTTGCCAATGCAGGCATTAGAGATGACGGCTGGTATTCGATGGGAAAAATCACCGTGAAGCAGGTCAATTGACAAGCTGGTTTAATGAATAAAACATAGATTTATACACTGAAATAATGATTCGTTACTACAATATATGCCCGGAATAACATGCTAATGTTATGAGATTCTCCATTATTATGTCTATCCAGTGGATTCTTTTTCTAGGCATGATGCATGTACAAAAGGTCTTCACAAGAGAGCAAAAAGCAACTTTAACTACCTGTATATTTTCTGGTCCGGATTAAGTTTCTGATAAAGGAAAGAATTACCCAACTTATAGATTTGAAGGATATAAATATTTACGTATATGAATTGCCAAAAATTGTTATTTAACCTTTTGTTGTTTGTTTTAGTGATAAATCACATAGGTTGTACCGAAAAAAAAGGAAAAGAAAAAAGCGAGGAAACTATGGAGCACTACTCACTGTCCGATTTTAACCGTATAAAAAAAATTGATGTCCATGCACATATCAACACGGAAAGCAGTACCATGATCGATGAGGCACGAGCCAATAATTTTAGACTGATGGTCATGGCAGTTGATGTAGTGCCAGAATACCCACCCATGCCTGAACAGTTACGTGTAAGGATTAAACATTTCCGGGAACATCCTGATGTATTTATTTTTAGTACTGCTTTTACCTTGGAAGATTGGGATGAACCTGACTGGTCTGAAAGGATTATTCAAAAATTAAAAAAAGATTTTGAAGACGGTGCCGTTGGTGTGAAGGTTTGGAAAAATATTGGGATGGAGGCACGAGACAAAGACAACAATCTTATTATGCTGGATGATCCCAAGTTCGATCCCATATTTCAATTTATCAAAGACCAGAATAAAGTGTTGATCAGTCATGCTGGAGAACCTAAAAATTGCTGGTTGCCCTTGGACGAAATGACAGTCAATAATGACAAAAATTACTTTAGCGAACACCCGGAATATCATATGTATCTGTTTCCTGAACTCCCCTCATACGAACAGCAAATTGAGGCCAGGGATAATATGCTTGAAAAGAACCCTAACCTTACGTTTATTGGGGCTCATTTAGCTAGTTTGGAATGGAGTGTTGATGAACTGGCAAAATTTCTGGACCGTTTTCCAAAAGCATCTGTTGATCTTGCAGAGCGCATTAGTCACCTTCAATACCAATCACAGCATAATCATGGGAAAATCAGGAAGTTCCTCATCGATTATCAGGATCGAATACTATATGGAACGGACTTTCAACAACTGTCAGATTCAAATCCTGCGGAACTAAAAAAAGTCATGAACGAACGGTGGTTACTTGATTGGAAATATTTCAATACAGATGAATTGATCACAGTTCCAGAACTGGACACACCTGTTCAAGGTCTGGAATTGCCAAAAACCGTTGTAGATAAAATTTACCAGGTGAATGCTGAAAAAATATTTCCGAATGCTTGGAATTAATTTATTCAATTTGGTGAAAGCAAATGATCCATAACTTGACTAGTCAAATAAACGACAGATGATCAGCTTTCAGCAAAATCCTTCTGGGATGAGGTAATCAGCTCCTAAGACACAATTATGGTTGATTTAATAATCTCTTATAAATTCAAATTCCCGGGAATCTACACCTTTTTGAAAATAAAGATTTCCTTATGTGATTATTAGGTGGCATACACTTAAATACTCGGTAGATATCCTGTTCGTTTCCAATTGGTTTCATACTCAAAAATAAATGAATGTTAGTGAGGTAAACTTGCATGAATACTTCATAAGAATTAATAACAATATCTCTTTTATTCGCATGAAATATGATATGTCATCATGGTCGGTTGCAAATAAAATTTTTATACGATGATCACCATACTAGGGTAAATTACTTTGCCCTTTTTTAAGCGTAAAAAATGAAATGATCCATTGATAATGCAACATTAATAATTTATCTTTAGTAAAGATAGCCAGTTGTCAAGGACCTTGTCGCTTGCAATAATTCCTGGCCTAAATTTTTCGTTTTGAATCAGCGAATAATTTTTTCAGATAAGCAATTACTTGCTTCCATTAAACATGGAAACAAAGATGCTTTTACCCTGTTATTCCAGCGATATAGCGGACAATTCTACAATATTGCTTTTAAGTACACTGCTAATAAAAAAGATGCAGAAGATATTGTTCAGGAAGTCTTTACCAGGGTTTGGATTCATAGAGGCAGGCTTAATCATTACTTGCCAATTATTCCATATCTTGTAAAAATTGGTAAACACCTGATATTTAATCAATCCAAGAAAAGACTATACCATACCGCTTACAAGAAGTATTTTATCTCCTCAAAAAATATTGAAGATTTTCAAACTGATGAAACAGTCTTTTTAGATGAATTGGAGAACCTAATTAACAAAGAGGTAGAATGCTTTCCTCCAAAAAGAAAGGAAATTTATAAATTAAGTAGGGAACAAGGATTGACTACAAAAGAAATTGCATCCAGGATGAATATCACTACAAGTACCGTTGAAAATCATATTAATAAAGCGCTAAAAATGCTAAGACAACGGTTGGAGTATTCCTGTTATACATCTTAACGTTCTACAAATATATATCATTCATTAATTCGACTTCAACACCTTAGTTCCGAAATCAATTTAAATCCAATTCATGTAGCAATTGCCCAATGTTTTTCCGGTATTCCAGCAAATACTTCGGATCCTTGTTATATTCTTTTGGACTAGTAAACATTTCCTTGGGAAATACTAAGGCTTCCTTTGCCTTTCTCAGCAATTTTTTGTTATTAATTACATTTTCTTTAAGGGCTTTTTCGAGTAATAATAAATATTCATAATCCTCAATGCCATCCCGAAGTACTTCAAGTCTCAGGCAAGGTGTCGGTGAATCAAGGTATTTCACGGAATGATCATTTGGATTTCTGTTTGGAGGATATAAAAATCGACCGTCTCCATTGCCCCAAATGGTCTGTTTACCAAAAGGCGAACCATATCCTGTTGTATATGACATTGGATCTTCCCAGGGATTTTGTAAATAGTCTTTCGGAGAAGCCTCTGTTGAATTCCAATAATTGGCTGACCATATTAGAATCCCTTTCAATTGATATTGATAAGATATCCAAAGCCACATTCTCATATTAATAGCATCATGATCAATAAAAAGGCTGAGCCAGGGTGCTTTGGGACAGCAACACAGATAGGACCAGAATTCGCGCCCTTCCGCAGTTAACTTTTTCATCATTTCAGGGTCAAGACGCCCGATGACGGTACAGCTAATCTCTGTGACATCCATAATCCCCTCACCTGGCTGATGTTCAGTAATGAATCTGGTGATTTTGGGCGCTGCGCGGTGGATTATTTCCATCCCTTCTCTGACAAATGGATAATTCTCAGCATTGGGTTCATCAAACCAATACGTATACTCTTTCCCGAGCCATCCTTTATGTTCCAGATGTTGCTGTACCAGTGTCAGGTATTCTTTCATTAGAATATCATAGTTGGCCGTTCCCTGTTCAAATCCGGCAAATATTCCACGTTTCTGTGAATAAAAGGTTCCTGAAGGCAGCCCTTCCAGGTGCAAATTGAATGCATTAAAACCACATTCGTCAAGATATTTTTTACCCGCTTTGTCGAATTCTGTAAAATCAACACGTACGTCAAGGTCATCAATTTCAATTTCAAAATCGCCTTGTGGTAACAGGTTGGCTTTGTTATTATCAGAAAACAAGGATACATTATCAAACCATATTGATCCAATGTGGTTCCCTGTAATGTCGCGGAAAACCGGAAATAAATGAACGGTGACATATTTAATTTTTTCTCTGAAATGTCCCAATTTCAGGGAATCGGGCCCCCATTCAGTCTTACCAGTAAAAACATCCATCCTGTTTTCATACGGCATATATTGTTTGTTTTCATCATAACACTCGATCATCACCGAATATTGCTGTTTATCTTCCCCAGTTCTTGCGTACCAGGAAAGGAAATATGGATATGTAGGATTGACCTCCACACATTGTATCGTGGATGATTCAGCAGTTTCTTCGGTTGACTGATCAATTATCTTTAGCGCCATGTTACCAGTATATACGGTATCTGTAGTAAAAATCCCGCCTTTCCAGTTTAAACCTTCCACAGTGACATTCATTGGATAAAGTGAAAATGGTGAGGTTGGTGCAATTTTGTAATCATTAAGCATGTGATAATATTTATCTGTTACTGTCCGCAATTCCTCCTCTGTTTCCAGGTTATGATATTGTCTGATACTTTGTGGATATATTCCAAATGATGATCGCACTGATGGTTTTTCAGGAAGAGTAAAGTTCCAAATCTCCAATGTAATTGGAATCCTCATTTGCCATTGATCCGCACTTAGATCTATTGCACCTTTACAAATTCCGGCCGAGGCTTCTGCTGGCACCTTCACAGTGATCCAAAAAGGTTGATTACTCCCTGTTCCAACTGTAATCGGTTCTTCAAAAAGAGGCAAAGGGTCAGGATACCATCCTGTTTTACCATAATAATCAGTAGGTTTGGTTACCTCGACATACGCTGCCATTCTTATGGAAATATTTGCTGAGCTAATCCGGTTACCCACCTGGTCAGTGAATCCGGAAGTACTTATTTTTAAATTGTGGAGATTGGATTTAGGATTTAGTATAATCTGAAATGATTCGAATTCATTTTTTCCCGCCCAAAGCTGAACAGGCATAATTTTACCAGTAGGTACCGGATCATTCCTCATAATTTTATAAGTGCCTTCTGCCCACCATACTGAACAATGTTCATCATTTCCCAGCAGGTACCCAAAATCGCCGGCTTCACTCGCCTGTATAGATATTAGTGACAATCCAGTATAAAAAATAATACCCAATTTGTTTATGTATGCAAAATTCATGTGAAGACTATTTTTATTGTTTTAATATTTCCAGCAATTGTAACCTTACCTTATCGTAATCATCTCCTTTTTGAGACCATGCTACGGGATCGGTCATCTCTACTTCGCTCATTGCTTTTACGACAATCTGTCTGGCAAAATCTTTTGCTTTTTTCTTTTCCGATTTCTGTTCAACAAGCCATAAAAGTTCATAATCCTGTTGACCTCTTCGTATGTTTTTCAGTCTTATAGAGGGCATTGCTAGATTTAATCCCCGATCTTCTTCTAGTTGATGAGGCATTCGTCCCGGGTAAAAAAGTATGCCGTCACCATTTCCCCATTCCATATGCCAATTAATAAACGTAAGCGGTTCATTGAATACTCTTTGTCTTAATCTGCCTTTAGGCCCTTGTCCGTTGTGTGTCCAGTGTGTACTTTCCCAAATTAGCCACGTATTAATGTCATACAAATATTTAATCCATCCATTTACACGCATATCCACAGCGGAACCCTCCAAAATAAAGGAGCCATATCTTGGTCTGTTTCCATTGTAGAACCAATATTCTTTGCCAACTTTTCTTAGCTCTTCCAGTTTATCTAATTCAGGCCCATCGAATGCATTCCAAATATCAATGGCATCTTTTATTTCTTCAGTAAATTCCCTTGTGAGTTGAATGGGCATTTTATGGCCGGGGCCAGAATTGGATTTTACCCAATCAGCTCGTTCCCGTATCCATGGAAACTGTACGGGGCCAGGTTCATCAATCAGGTAGAGAAAATATTTTGTATCTGGGGCCTCTTTTTCAAACCAACGTACCCATTTATCAGATTCATTTTGTACACTTTCCTTTGTATTGCCAAGAACCCTGGCCCCGTACATCCCTATCGGGAAAATTTTTTCTCCCGAGTTTTGTCCTGGTCCGTGATATCCATATTGAGGTTGAAAAGCTGTGCCGTCAAGATAAGGTTTATATTCATTCAAAAGGGCTTCATTAAAAGGAGACCCATGTACAGCATATCCGCCCGCAAGATCTATGCGATGTCGATGGCCTTCAGCTTTCATCATGTGCACGATCTCCGAAGATGACATATCGGTAAAATAATTCTTAAGCTCATTGATACCTGAATTATGTACCCAAACATTTGAATGGTTTTCATCAGGCATAAAAGCATTCACAACTTCAAGATAAACAGGGACACTTTTTTTTAGGCGTCCATTTTCCCATACGGAAATAGTTGATTCATAAGCGCCCGGAGGTAAATCTTGGGTACGAGGCAAATAAAGATCAATCCAGAAACCCTGATTTTGGGCTGGAGGTCGTGGTGTTATTTTTAGCTCATTCTGATGTCTCCATTCAGTTTCTCGTGTAGGAAGGACGGTTACCGGGAATCCTCCCATACCTACCCTGGCATAAGAAGGAATCAATGCATCTGGTATCCAGCCTGTCATCGCTTCAGGGGCACTGTTTTCTGATCCATAAAACCAATTTGGTTGCGTAGGTCTGGTTACATGTAAATAATGCTGTGTAAAGATCTCAATATATCCCCTATCTCCATACTTTATGCTGCCAGAACCATCCATCACTTTGCCGGTTTTCTTATGCACGGGGGGCGACATTGATATTTCCAAAGCTTCAACGCCCGTGCTATCTAATTCGACAATTATCTGAAAACCCAACACTTCATTATAAATTCCACTCAACTGAATTTTCTCTCCGTCCCAAATACTGTTTCTAGATTTCCCCGGATGGTAGATATTATATTTGAATATTTTTTCTCCATCACCAATTGCCCATATATCTTTTATATCGGCATGAGTGATATTACTTATAGAAAATAATAAAGGCAGGATCACAAGAAGGAATTTTACAATGTTCCTGAATTGTCCGTGTAGGAATTTTTTCATATGTCTCATTTTTTAAAAATTTATTTCCTGAGTAAAAATTGACTAACAAGATAGCGTATCTATAGCAACATGATGATCAAATATGTCGGTCATGCTTAAGTAATAAAATCTCGACGTCATCCTGGGGTTGAATCCATTATTCCAAGTAATTTTAACGCATTTTTATTATACAATTTTTCCAGAACTTCATCCGGAAGATGAATGCCGTAGATGTTCCAACGGCCCTGTAAGTGATGTCCGCCGGCAGGATCAATGTACTCATCGTCGGTTTGAAGAAACCGATAATATATGTTATACGATTCTGCATTCGGACGAGTATCTGTTCCAAATAAAACACGGTCCTGATATTTTATCATGAATTTTCTCGCTGTATAAGGCTGTCGGCCAAGCTCGCTAATTCGTGCATCGATATCAACATAAAAATTTGGGTATAAGTCCAGCCAATTGGCTACAATATGGAGTTCTTCAGGAAGTGTCCCCATGTGCGCTCCAATAAAAATAGTATTGGGGTGCCTTGCAATTACCCTGTTACGTTGAGCCAATATCTCTTCCTTAGATGGATATCCATCACCATAAAATGACCAGTCAGGATGTGCCCCAAGCTCATCATATCGCTCATTAAATTCATCAACAGGTGTAAAAAAAGCTTTCGGGTCCGATACATGGATCATTACAGGAATACTAAGTTCACCACATTTAGCCCAGATGGGATCGATACGCGGATCATCCACTGGCACAATTTTACCCGATTTATCTTTAACCGTAAGGCCAAGCACTTTTGAGATTTTCAATCCTCGGGAACCCAATTTTACAGCTTTTTCCAGTTTTTCAGCTTCTTTCTGCCCAAAATTGGGGTTGTCGATGTTACTGAAATCTGGTCGGAAAAAGACGATAAATCGGTCTTTAGCTACAGCATGCGAAACCTTTAAATGCTCTATATAAAAATCATCTGCAGATCTTCCGTCAAGACTGACGCATTTCCATACTCCTGCCTTGTCCATTTCTTCAAGATATCTTTCAGTATTTTCCAGGTCACCAAGATGATTATGTATATCAATTACAGGATATTTCGGTTTTAACACCTGGGTTTTTTTTACAACTAATTGACTCGTTGGCCGCCAATCAAGAAGTTTTAAATCTCCGGTTTGTGCAGTCAATATACCTGGTATAAGGAAAGTCAATATGGTTGCAGATAACTTTGTTCTATTTTTCATGATCATTTTATTGTATAATATATTAAATAGTTAAGGTCCCTAATGAAAAGCTGTCTTAATCGCCATTAATAAAATAAATTTCAAATT